>Ga0307512_10005420_pt1 | contig 13323 bp, 9 predicted proteins | sample 14_EM_MG_FD_200267 | JGI IMG/M metagenome (GOLD analysis project Ga0307512, IMG submission 200267) | Populus trichocarpa ectomycorrhiza microbial communities from riparian zone in the Pacific Northwest, United States - 14_EM | ecosystem: Host-associated > Plants > Roots > Unclassified | place... | reverse complement strand
AAAAAAAAAAGACCTTATCCATCTTTAGATAGCCGTAGCTTAAAATGTAATAGAGAGTATACAAGACAAATTAAAAACAAAATCTCCATTTTCAACCTAAATTTAAATGTCTTTCTAATGCTTATAATTGCATTTTGACTCGAAATATAAAGTAATGGTAAGTTGGAAAATTGAAAGAACACACTGGTTGGACAAAAGGAAAACAATCAATTATTTTATAAATAAATAGGGAAACAAAATGGTTTATTAAATCCAAGGTGCATCTTAATGAAAAGTGAATCATCTATGTGTTGAGTGCTCATTGAGTCTCCTCCAAATCTACTGGAATCATAACTTGACCAGCATTTTTGTACAAAGTTCCATGCACCAAATCTGGCTACCAATCCTCACTGCAACTCCCCGACAGGTGCCTCATTGAGCCATAGAAAATGGATGAAATCATACAATTTTGCGCTTACACTCACCTGCAAAGCTTTCAAGTTAACATTCCCATGGTTGCAGCCATCTAAAATTACAGAAGAAAATATTCACAACAGACAGAAACATCACCTTGTATGGTGTTGGGTTCAGCCGCCTCATGTGATCAGGACGCATTATCTCAAGCTGCTTGATACAGCGATCTCTAATGTCCTTGAGAGGAGGTAAATCTTCTCTTGGTTTATCTGCAAGAAACAAAAATTCATTGTAGGCTGCATGGATGAAGTAAGCTGAGCCTGTTGGTATAGTCTGTGGACAAACAATGTTCAACTTGGGTGTGATACAATGCTGAGTCCTGAAATTTCATCTTAACTACAAACCAAATCATTGCATGTTTAGAAATAATCATGTCTTATATGTGCTAGCCTTTGTGAAGATGCAAATCCCCAAAACAACTTATTCAATAATGATCTCACATGCTTAAGTTCCACTTGATTTAAGTTATTTTTTTAACTTTTGACTGGTAGAAAAGTCATGGATATGTTTGTTAGAAACAACTTTTGGCTTTAAATTAAAAATGTTTGTAATAAAATTGAGTCCAGATTTTAAAAACTTCAACTTATAAATTCTAACTTATACTACCTCTTTTTTTAAAAAAAAAAAATGCTTTAGGTCAATTTTACCAAAACATAATTCTAAGTTAAAGTCATTTTAACTTATTTTTATCATAAATTATTTATGAAAAACGATTCATAATTAAAAAATTGTTTTTTCATACGTTAGGCTAAATGGACCCTAAATATGTTTAGGTCATAGAAACCCCTACCTGAGCTCCCAGGCCAATAACACTTTAGAAGCTCCTCAACCTGCTGTGGAACCACATACGCTCTCTTGGATTCATTAAAAGGATGGCGACATAGTATCCGTTCTCCCACCTGAAAGTTCAGAAAAGGAAGAAATTTTGTTTTTTCCTTCATCCAATCACCATAACGAGTCAACTCTATCCAGACAAGCAGCTCAATCACGTGTTAAAAAGGGGACAAAAAGTGCATGGCATCAAAAGTTTGTGACCGTTGATGTTGATGTTGATGAGGAACTCTTATGACCAACCTAGTAAAACTAATGTAAAAATCAATAACTGAGATCTCACCAGACTCTGCAGTCCATTATATTCTAATATTTGCACTCACAATTTAATTTTTTATATGAAATAATAGCAACAACGATTTGGAATACCAACCCCTCAGCTTGCTCAGGGAAAAAATCTTTGATAAAATGATCATGCCAGCACTCTCAGAATACATATTCATAAATAACACAATATTTACAACAATGGTGGTGGTACTTGGCGTAAATCAAAGATTTGAGCACACGGAGCACTTTGATGATAAATCCATTAATCAATGCACTACCTTTGGAGATGGTTCATTTTCCCCTGTCATTATGTCCACCAGTGGGTAGCCTTCTCTTCCATACAATCTATAACTCCGTTTTTTGCATGGTATAGAAACCTAGTAAAATAATGAAGGGGAACAAAAATCAGTGATTCAATAAAAATTAACAGAAGTTTCTTTGACTTGGATCAAACCTTTGAAACATCTTCAGAAAGTTTGATGCGAGGCTGATTGTTTATTTCAACAAGCTTGAAGACACAACCCAAAGCAGCTTGAGCATAGCAAGTTACAAGATAGGTTCCGATTCCATATGCATCAACTTCATGACCCTGTGCAGCCAAAAAATGCTATACCAATTAAAATTGAGGTCCAACAAAATGCACATCTGCCTTTTTCTTCTCTGTTGTCAAAACAGTTTCATCATAAACATACATGATTTAACATACTACGACGGATAAGCAACATAAATTATTAGTAAGAGCAATTTACAACTATTTGTTGCTTCCAGGGTGTTTGGGAATATGACAGCGGTTGCTTTTCAAAGTGTTTTTCGCTTGAAAATGCATCAAAATAATTTTTTTATTTTTAAAAATCATTTATGATATCAGCACATCAAAATGATCTAAAAATACCAAAAAAATATTAATTTGAAGCAAAGAAAAAAATTAAAAATTTTCAATTTTTTTCGAAAGCACTTTTGAAATACAAAAATAAACAAGCTCTCAGAATAATGGAAATTTTATTCATGCTGCTGTAACACATTTGAAAACTAGATCAGCAACAATTTTGGCATTTAATGTTTGACCAAAATATTTTTCAACTAAATAACTCTCCAACATAACAAAATACATAAATTCGTAATTTTGTGTTAAGAATTTCCCATGTGGAGAAAAGGCATGGAAGCAGATGCCTAAGGAGTGTTGAAAGGCACATGAAGATAACAACAGAGCAGATTATGTAGGGCATTGGATGACGGATTATGAAACCACACATTATGTGGCTTTTTTAAGTTTTTATCTTTAGTAGTTAAGAAAAGTTTTATGAATAAAGATCATAATTCATGGTGTAAAAACTGAAACACAATATTTTGAGCCCTTTCTGTATTTGAAAACTGTATCCCATTACTTACTGAATTATCTCAGTTAAATGTATAAATTGCCCCAGGCTTGAAGTAAAATTAGTGGAATTCAGCTATGGCATCTTAACATAGCATGCAGCTAAGTAAGACAGCTCAGATGCCAGATATTTGTCAGAAATTTTCGTGGTTGCTCAGCAGCGTATGATCATGCCAGGAGCAAACCCACAATGCCAGAGAATTTTCATGTGAAACCATTCTAAAACATGCTCTATAGAATAACTAATCCCTTCACTGAGCTCCAAAACAGGAAACATAAGTAATTTGCTCAGAGCACCAGAGCAGTTTTATTGCAGAATGATTACCTGTTTGTTTAAAGCATCTAAAGTTTCCTCATTGAGGTCATTACTAGCAGTAATGCTCATCTTTCCAAAACCAGGAACTCCAAATTCTTTCTCAATGGCTCTAAAGAACTTCCGGGCCTCACAAGACAAATATGCTAGATCACCAGAATCTAATCTAATGCCTACCGCTTTATATCTGCAAAGTAAACCATCTAAAATCACCAGTGTAAATTGAGTACTATTAAAAGGTCACCATGGAGGAACAATAAAACATTTTCAGAAAGCTATGCAAATAAAAGACTAGACAATTGAACCACAAGCTAATGTGACATTGATTAATGATGAATGATATCTGGAGTTTTCTCATCAATGCCTTTGGTTTAAGATAGAAATTGCTGTTGGAGGTGAATCATTGGAAATGGCTGTGAGAAACTGATGCATCGAGCTCTGGAAAATGTTGCATGAAGCTTGTAAAATGTAGCAAATTGTTAAACTGTATATTGCAAATATCTGGTTGAATCCTGAATCACAGGAATATTCAGTTAAAGCCCCGGTTGAAGGAAAAACAGGGCCAGGGCCAAAGGAGGAGATACCAAGACATTGGTATAAATCAATAGGATGGCAGAAGCCATCTGTTAGATGTGAAGACATGTGATTTCAATGTTGGATAGGTTTGTGAAACTGAAAGCATTAACCAAAGTGGAGGCAGTGTCACAGTTTCAGAATATGAGATCTTGGTGCTGCCATTCATGCTTGCTACGGGCCTATTTGAAAGTGTGGTAGAAGTTGTTTTTCAAAGTGCTTTTTACTTGGAAATACGTCAAAATCATGTTTTTTTATTTTTTTAAATTTATTTTTGACATCAGCACATCAAAACAATCCAAAAACACCAAAAAAATTAATTTGAAGCTAGAACAAAATTCAAAATTCAAAATTTATTTGGCATGGTTGGACCGCAATGCCAAATAAAGCCTAATAATTTGAATTGCCTAATATTGGCATTGAGCTTTTGAGAGAGATACTATTACCCAAACATGATGAAAAGAAGGGAATGAGAAATTTAAGGAAAAAAACAAAGAAAAAACTGTATGTTTCAGTACTCATGATAGTAGAAGAAAAAGGAAATTTTGCTTAGTAAGAATTCCAATACACTCATAAACCTTATGACTTACCCAAGATCATTAAGTGCGAGAGCAACTGCACAAAAGTTAGGGATTCCACTCCTCATAACCTGATAAAGAAAATAAACAGATTAAAAAAACAATCTTAACTGCTATAAAGTGATAATTAATTAAAGTAACCACACCACTTAAATTTTAAGACAAAAGTTCAGAATGCAGCAAAAAGAAGGTGCAACATATAATTAACCTTTGCTGGTCATGGAAACATTATAAGAGTTCTTGCACCACTTCATAATGGAAAAGTTTAGAGTCTATTCTGTAGAATGCCACATGCTTGATGATGCAAAATATAAACATCAGCATTTTGAGAAGAAGAGTTATACATAATAGAAAGCAGAGGTGAAATGGAATAAATTTCAGAGGCTATAGACCTTGATAAGATTTCCCTTCATCTTGACATTCAGATTCTTGGTCACATTTACAGATTACTAGATATATGATTTGTAAAATAACAACTTAGCTTATTAACAAGACAAAGTGCAGGATGCAGCATAAAGTAAAGACAGCATATAATTAAACTTTGCAGATATTTTGCCTAAAGATTCATTGTGGTTAGGCTACATTGTTTTCTATTTTGGAAAATTAAGGGAACATGTTAACTAAATACAAATTTTCCAAAATAGAAAACAATGGCCTTTTTTTTTAACAAGGACCTTGTTTGGCTTAAGTTGAAAATATGAAAAGGAATGGCCATAAATATTAGGTGAGCCGAACATGACCTTTATTTTAATAGTGGAGAATTTGGAAAAGGATTTGGAAGACAACCATTTCGGTGTTTTCCAATTTTCTAGAAAAATGGAGAATTAGAAAAGATGTTTTCAAAAAACAATTTTCATTCCCAATTAATAACATGTGCTCTTTAGTTTTCTGTTTCTTAGGAAAAAATTCTGGAAAACTTTTTCACAAGTAAATGCAACCTTAATGTCTCAATTCATTCAAAAGAATATGGTTTTTTATAAATTTCAAGATATTGAGTGGCCTAGATGACAGGTGTTTTGAGAAGATGAACTTCATAAACAATGCCTGCAAATTTGAATAGAGTTTAAGAGGTTACTGAAATTTGATCAAACAATTGTTGACTTTGGCTTGTTCTTTACAATATTTCGTGCTAAACATGTACACAGGTTTTCTGTGAGGGATAATCCTGATCACCCAGGATTGTATGTCAATCTTAACTTCAATATTGAGAATCTAAAGAAAAGCACAACATCAACCAGCAAGATGTCAAATCTTGATAAATAAATTGGAAAAAAAAAAGAAAAGGAAAAAACGTTTATCCAGGAAACAGTTATTGACAGATAGGCTTAGTCCCCAGGGAAATGAAACATAGAAGAAAAAACTACACTCACGTCATATGTGTCAACAAGAGCTAAAAAGCTTATAGGGAACGCCAAGGCATATGAGGTGAAAGCTGCCAGCTCACTTTGATTGGTCTCACCAAAAATACCACGTAATGAACTTGACCACTGCATAGCATGAACCATATTAATCAAACAAAAAAAATTAAAGAAAAAAAAAGTGAAAGGGAGCATAATAAGCAAATGAAGAATGAATTATAGGATCAAGCCATTGTTCATACCAATTAGCTGTCAAGGAAGTAAGAAAATATATTTATCAATGTTAGATATTAAAATGACTTGCAGTGCTAGATTTTCTCAGTGTGATAGTATCTGCTACAAACCATTAAGTTCCTAAAAAACTCAATCTTGGCACGTCTTTAGAAGTAATCAGCATTATTTTCCAAAAACACTATTCCCAAAAACAAAATGCACTTTCTGGAATCTAAAATATATGTAGAACAAGAAAAATCTTTCCGCAGTCTGAATTTAGAGTGAAAAATCACGTGTGCTCCTTCTAGAAACCTCAACAAGGTTATAACAAGTGGAGAGAGAAAGAGAGTGCACTTTTATGATAATATCAAGATTGTTTAACATAAATAAGCTCACATGTAATGCACAAATATAACTGCTAGCATAAATAACAGAAGAAGTTTTTCATCTTTTAGAACGTGAAAAAATTGGACCTCGGTCCCTTTTTTTTCATCTTTTTCTTTTTCTATTTTTTTTTAAAGTACGCTAACTGAGCATTCTTGATTACACAACTCACATCTATAGAAGTTTCATCAACAAATTAAAAACTTCCATATTTACTTTCCTTGTATTTCTACCCCACACTGACAACAGATGGATCCATAAGCCACACAACTAGTTATCTCAAAATAAATGAAAGAACACTTATTTTGTGTTATCTAGGCAAACATTTTCAAGACGAACATAGGATGAACAACTTTTGACGAATTATCAAAATGAATGCAGAGGGCCATTGAAGAAGACCTGAATTTTACTTAACCATGTCTGAGCTAAACTGACGAGGTCCTCACAACTACTTGATCCATCAGCACTTCGAAGCGACTTGTCTATGATCTCATCAGGGCTCTACAAAGAACTGGATAATTTAGATGAAAGATTGACTAAACCTAAAGCAAGGAAATAATATCATTTAACGCACATTGCATACATGTATAAACATTGGCACAAGCATGTGAAATACCGCAGAAAAAGAAACAGGCCTTAATTTGAGAGAGAAAGAGAGGTGCCAAAAGGAGAAAATTTATCTTAAGAATTAACATTCATGACTGCACAAAATGACCACTATATCATTTTAAGCACATGCATTTAAAAAAAAAATTGTTAATTGAAATGCAACTATGAAGCATATATGATGAAACACACATAATCTCAATTGCACTGAAATTCCCTTTGTAAAGATAAAAATGGATGTCTTATAATGCTCTTTGAGATTAATTGCCAACCATATATGAGCTGACAAATGCATGGGAATGTGTTCCACGCAGAGGTATCCCAAATAACCGTCCAGCTGCAACATTGCTGCCAAAACAAAAGGCAGAAGTAGGCAACTATCAATTAAGATGTCAAAAAACAGCCATAGTATCATGGAAAGAAATGTGATTTTTGCATGCAACTTTATTTATCCATGTTGCATAAAAGAAACCCAAATTATCATTTGGTTGCTAATTACAAAGGCCTACTGGCTTCTTAGAAATTTGTTGCTGACAAATCAGTTATGGGCCAATGCATGGAGTAAAGATGAATGCATTAAAATACCTCCGGCCATATCTCACTCACTCAAAATTCAGAAAAATAATTTTTCCAGCACCATAATGCTATTCCTACCCTATTTTAGGAACAAGGACGGTTTAGGCCTCACTTTAACCAGTTTGAGAGGAAGCAGAAATTCTCTTTGCTATCAAATTCATGAACCAAGTAAACCAAGGTATTTTTCTCAGCTTTGAAGAAGCTCCTTGTCTCAGTTTTGTTCCTTTCCCTGAAGGCACAATGAGATACAATGATTTCGTAAACCATGCACCGAGTAAATCAAGATATTTTTCTCATCTTTGAAGAAGCTCCCTGTCTCGGTTTTTCCTCCATTTCCTAAAGGCACAATTAGAACCATTGAGCTATGTCCACCCAAACCAACCTTGAATCACCTTAGCACATGTTAACTGATTTTGAAGAAATTCATATGCTGAAATTGAGTTGTACACTAAAAACTTTCTTGTAGTTGATAATCATAGCTGTGTTATCTACTGGCTACTACTCCCTACTTTAAGAGTCTGTTGTCAGGAAGGATGGATTGGGAGAAGGACAGGGAAGAGAGGAGAAAGGATGGAAGGATGGTTTACCATCCCTCTAGTAGTTTGGCTAACAGAGGAGAAGGATAAGAGTCAATCCATTCAAATTGAAAGCATTGAAAATTATAATCGAATAGAAGGATAGGAGCCAATCCACCTAAATTGTAAGGGTTGGAAATTATAAGTGAGGAAAGATTCTTTGGATTCTTATCCTTCTTGCCAAATGATATATACACTCCATCCCTTCTCTCCAATCCCTCCCCCTCCTAACAAACAGAATGAAAGATTATATTTGGATTCAAGAAATATTAAAGTGGCTCTTAACATGGAAAGATAATGCTTAAAATGAATCATTGTTGTATGATTAGAACGCATAGAAGTTTACCACTCTGAGGATCCATCCATAAGAGAGATGAATCACTGCATGATACAAAAATGCAGCAACTTAAATGTTTAGAATTACCTTGTTGCATCAAATCCTCCAAGGTAGCAATATTTTGATGCTGATATCCCACCATCAGGTCCCTACGCATAAAATAATAAGCTTTCTCAAAAAAGATAACTCAAGCCAGCTTTAAAACATAAAAAGGAATCAAAATACAGTCAGCAACCTGAGCCCGTCGAAGCCCAAACTCAAGAAGCATTTTTGATTTTCCAGCAACAAATCGATGCCTAGCTGCATTTGTGGCCACTAAAGATGCATAATTGACAAGATTCACTAATGGGGTTTCCAGCAATTGCGCCACCTACAACATCATTAAATGATTAAGATCAACTTGAGAGAAAATGGTGCATGGTAAACCATGAACAAGAAAATAGAGGAAAAAACAGTTTGATGGTACTCACAGCAATTGGTCCTTCTATTCTTAGCAGAGGTACCTTGGGGAAGACAACTGAACCCTCTGCAATGGAATATACTTCAACTTCTGAGCAGTCCAATCCTCTAAGATAATCGAAGAAACCATCCTGCCAGATCCTATATTTAGTTCTTCTCTTCAGAATTAAAAGAGAGTTCCCATGAAACACGAATTCTAGAAAGAGAGAAGTGCTCTCATCACATGCCTGAACTTTTCCAATTTTTACTCTACAGCATAAATTTATAAATTATTTTGGCCTGAGTTGAAGATTGTTACTGGTCAGCCTCGTTTACCTCACATGAACCAGGAAGACTTTCACGGATGAAAGAGATTTCATCCTCGGTAAACTTGAAATTCGCAATTAACCTGATGCATTCTTCTAAACCAGCAAAGACTGTATATTCGCCACCAAATGGATTCTTCCGAAAATATAGATCGAACCTGAGAACCGCATAACACAAACATTAACGAGCTCCTTGATCAGTACATTCAACCATAAGTATTAGCTTTGCAATCTGGAAACGACTGCATACCCACAAGGGGATCTGCATAACCAGAAGCTCAAAGATAAAATAAAGCACCCGGCAAGCTATAAGACTGACATAAACACTTTGAAAGTGCTTTCAGGAAGACTTACTAGTATTTGACCAAGGCCTTCCTTACTGCCTTAATTGTTTCGTTTCGAGGTTAAATTCAGGTCGATGAATTATGAGATAATTACCTTCTTATACTTTAATAATCTAAAGTCACATTCTAGGATATCCTTGAATTTTAAAAAAGAATGGCCGCCCTTAGCATGATATCTTCTTCCAACTAATTACAAGGTGTCAAATTCTAATTAATTATTTATTTATTTATCCATTAAAAATGGAAACTTGACAAAGACTTCCAAATTCAAATGAAAAACCCCAAAGAAATTAAATTATCTTAGCAATTTTTCTTTTTATTAAAAAAAAGCGAAAGAATTTCAAGTTTAAAGCAAAACTCCAGTTGAAAACTCGAAAGTAATCAGGCAAATTAATTCTTCAGTCAAATTTAATACTACTGCTTTGATAAATAAATAAACCAATTATACAATGTAATTAACTAACCGATGGAATATTAATTTAGTAGGATTAAGGAAAAAAAACAGCTAAAACTCCAATTCCCTCAACCACCAAATAATAAATAAATAACTAAAAGAGAATCTATGGAAAGGAAAAGAAAAGAAGAACAAAAGCAAAGCACTTACACAGCTCGCTCTTGATGTTTATTGGCTTTCCAATAAGCATAAGCCATTGTAAACTGATAAAGGTCCGTCAAAAGGGGTGTTACCATCGGGTTCGTCGGTCCCTCCACAACCCGGCCGGAACAATTCCCATTCGCTTTCACCTGCTGATCCATCTCTGTCTTTCTTTCTTTCTAAGGCTCTGCTGCTTCTATGTTCAGCGATGCATATATACAAATATCGTGTGTGTAGAGGGAGAAAGAGAAATACCGTACGTGAGAGAGAAGAAAAGAAGAGGCGTGTGTGAAGTGAGAACTGACTGTGGAGAGAAAGAGAGAGAGACCGTTAAAAACCAAGGGTGGTGGTGGTGGTGGCGGCGCCGCCTTGTGGAGCTGGAATTTTGTTTCAACGGGAAAATGAAAAAGAAAAGGAAAGCAGCTGTGGAAAAGATAAGTGTTGAACACGATGTACTTGTCGTCTTTTTGTTCGATAATTCTTGGAAACCGATACCACCTGGCCTTTTTCCTCTCTTTTTTCGATCTAAAGAGACAACTGTAATAATAACAATAATAATTAATTAATCATGTCAGAAAATTATTTGAGATTATAATAATAATTAGAGTTTAAAGTATTCTTTCTTAACAATATATTAATATAATATTATTTTTATTTATTAAAAATTATTTTTAATATCAATACATTAAAATAATTTAAAATTATAAAAATATAATTTTTTTAAAAAAAATAATTTAGAAAAACAATCGTGTTCCAAATACTATCTAAAAACATGTTTTTGATAATGTGTGTTTGGTAGCATGTAAAAAAAAATTTAATTAAAATAATATTTTTTAGATTTTTTTAATAATAAAATCAATAAAAAAATATTTAAAAATTATTAATTAATATTTTTTTAAATAGAAATAATTTAAAAAACAGGTATAACCATGAAAACAAATATTATCTTAATTAAATCAACTCTAGGCTAATTTAATTGCTTTCATCAAACCATTTTACTATTGTATAGTGGATGGTGCCGAATGCGATGGAAATAGCTAGTCGGACGATCTTTAATCACCTTTTAATAAAAGTAAAGGAATTAAAAGTTTTGAAACTTCAAATGATTTATCGTGTTCCACCAATATTTAGTTAAATTATATTATATATTATATAATCCACTAAAAGAATGGTACATTTTCATCTTTTTTTTTTAATTTCAGCCTAGATTTTTTTTCTTTTTTGATTTGAATATTTTTTATCTAATTTCAAGAGATAACATTTTAAATTGTTGTAGAAAAACATAATTAAAAATAAAAGTACTACAATCTAAAATATGAGAAAATACATGGTCAATCTCAAAAGTTTTTGATATTTTCACTTTCATTCAAAAGTTCATTTTTTAATTTCTGAATTTGAGAAAGATAAGAGAAAAACTCATTAAAAAACAACAAGATTGTCAATACACCATGATTCGACCACTAAAAAAAACTATTTTGTGTCAATGGGTTCCGAGAAAGACAAATCGAGTTTGGTTTTGAATTTTAGGATTCAATTGATTTTATTTTATTTTTTTTGAGTAATTTTGGGGTGTTTTAGGGTTATTAAATGACTTATATAGGTTTTTATGATATTTTTGAAGTGTTTTTGGATGAAATTGGGTTGAAATAGATTTTTAAGGAAACCCCCTAATTTCCCAGGCAGATCAGTGGTGGTCGGATTATGTGAAATATGTGACTTGTCGCGTCATTCACTTTTAAGAAAAAAAATAACAAAAAATAGACGTGAGCCTGGCAAGTATATACATAAGGGTTTTTTTAAAAGGCTTTGAGCGTAAGGTCACCCAGGCCCACATGCCTAGATCTTTTTTTTTTTAATGTTTTTTAATTTCATTATTTGACATTTGTTTTTATTGATTTTTTTTTAATTTCATCATTCAACATTTGGTTGATTTTGAATTGGTCTTCAAATTTTATTTTGGTTTGATTTCTATAAGGTTGTTATGTTTCAAACAAATATCATGATATTTGATTGATATTTAATTATATGAACGTTTATATCATGTCCTTAATTAGAACCTCGATAATCAAAATGTGACTACTAAAACGATCTGATAGGTTGGTATAGTAGATTTTATTGCTAAAAATAGGGTTTAGAGTTTAGACAACGAATTTTGTTCCACACTGACCAATGTGATCCACTAAAAACAAATCTATGCCATAGTATGCGATTGTAATTAGAGAAGAAAAAGAATTGAAATCTGATGCTGTCCCCTGGAATATAAACAAGCAAAGTATGACACACTTGAAAAATCATACCAAGGAATCCAAGAATCAAATTCCATTGACTAATCTTGCACCCAACAACAAATGGAGAATATGATAATTTAATCTAGATTTTTCTTTATTATGATTTTCCGTTTGTTTTTTTTTTATCAATATTAATAGAAAATCTTCATGATTTACAAATGATGTATTTTGATACTATAAATTTATATATAGTATTTCTAAAAAAATATAAAGGATGAAGTATTATAAAAACACTAACTATACGGTATCCATGATAATTTTTCCATTTATTTTTTAAAACCCATCCAAGTGTCGTTTGATAACATGAAATGAAATGAAAGAAATAAAAATACAAATTTTATTCCCACTAAAATAGTGTTTAGTTTAAATGGATGCCATGGAAATAAAAATGATATATTTTATTAACAATACTTAAAAAGTGTAGGAGAAATAATGTTAGTCAACACACACACACACCGTAAACACACACTCATGAGCAATATGAATTCATTATGCCCATGAGTCTTTTTTTTTTTTCCATTTCTTTTCTTTGTTTAAAAGAAATATTTTTTTTCCTTTAATTTAATGACCTAATTGAAGGCTTATTTATTTAAAATTGTTAAGAAATAAAAAAAATTAAAAGACAAATGATCAAATTGATAAATGCGGATAAAATTGATGGCATTTTCAAATTTTTTGGAGAAATGTTCAGTTTAGATACTTTCTGAATTATAAAGATTGGGACCCTTTAGTTTTTAACATTAAAAAAAAATTGATTTTGATTTAATTTTTTTTTTCAGTTTTTAGTTTAAAAGATGAGAGAGAAGTCGATGTATTTTGGCAATAAAAAAAAATCATTGTTGATGCCAACTACAGTTACCAAAACTGTTGAACTTGGTGCATGATGTTCTATT
>Ga0307512_10005419_pt1 | contig 13324 bp, 9 predicted proteins | sample 14_EM_MG_FD_200267 | JGI IMG/M metagenome (GOLD analysis project Ga0307512, IMG submission 200267) | Populus trichocarpa ectomycorrhiza microbial communities from riparian zone in the Pacific Northwest, United States - 14_EM | ecosystem: Host-associated > Plants > Roots > Unclassified | place... | reverse complement strand
CATAACTTCTGGTTTATTTTCATTATTATTGTTCTTCTTAGAGTAAAAAAAAAAAATTACACACTAAAAACATTGGTTGGGTTAAATCTGGTATGATTACTTTTGTTTCGCATTAGCCTATCAAAACACCTTATAATTGACTCAAATTTCATATTCTGGTTATTTAGGGTAGGAGTATACCAATTATAAATTTTCAACTCATTTAGGCATCAATCATATTCGGATTAGAAAGCTTACTTATTTCTTTCGTATCAGCATATCAAACATTATCATAATTGGGTCGAAATTCATATTCTATTTATTTGAGTTTAAAACACACTAAATATCTTCTTTTTTTTAGCTTAATTGGATGTTGTTTGGTCTAGGGTCTAGATTTGGTTCAAATTAGTGTTTTGTATCATAAACTCTATTCATGTCGTATCATCAATCATGTTATATTCTTCTGTTAAGTTCATTTTTTTCTCTTGTTCCATGTCAATTCTACTTATTTCTATGGGTCAGTTTTCTATAGTCCTTGGTATCTTCTTACTTTCTTTACTATCATTAGCAATTGTTTTAGGGTTTGTTATAAAAAAAAAGGATTGGTCGAGTTTTTTTTTTTTAGTCTAGTTTGAAAACTTAGAGTAAAAATAAAATACAAATGGAGTATTACAATCAAGATTACATGTATTCTGATGAGTTATTATGGCAAAGGACGATGAGGTATCAAAAGGGGAGGTGATATCAAAGGGAGGGGAACAAACATATTGCTCTTCTTGATTAAGAATGCAAAGATCTATCCTAAAAGTTTGGGGTTTTAATGAAAGAATTTGATAAGTTAAACGAACTATTTTAGGAAAGGAAAACTTCAGAAAGAGAGGAGCAACGACGCTGAAATGATAAAAGACGAAAGATATTACTTTCATAAAAAATTGTTGAAGGCAAGTATGGGTAAGAAAAGAGCTCTGAATGCTTAAACAAGAGGCTTATGAAACATCCATTACGCCTATTAATGATTCGATGATGAATCATTTTGAACAGAGAGGGAATGATACAATCCAAAAAAATTTTGAACAAGTAAATTCAAATTCTAGCGTAATTGTGTCTACTGTTCAGACTTGTTGTTTTCATTATTATTTCTAGGTTTAAACTTAATTAATGCTTTGGTTTTTAACTAAGATCCAAGGCATCATTGGATTAAGGTAGTCTTACTAGTAAAGATTTTTGGTCAGTTTTTGTAAGTGGGTCAATTCAACCCATAAGAGTAAATCTATTAGGGTTAATTTCTCAAAACTATTTAAACACATGTAAAGCCTAAATTAAAAAAAAAAACCCTTTGATGAATAATACTTTGAACTTTTCAATTTAACATGTGAAAGAGATCTTTGCATTCTTAAGTTCTTGAACGAATTGAATCTGACTTATCGAAGTTTAACAAGTTTTATGGTGTCATTCAACTTCATTTCAATAGTGCTACAGGTTTCCATTGTGTTACACTTCTATCAGATCTCTTTTGGCTTTTCAGGATCATATTTCAATTTTGATTGTGGATTGCGTGACCACAAGATTCGCGTCAACAACTGCTGCACCTGACTCTTGCCAGGTTACTCCAGAGGTTTAGCATGACAACATCTATGGATGGGACAATAGATATTACAGAAGGATTGGGTATAACCTTGCCTAAAGCAAATCTCTTAGAAATTCTAATCATTCCACGCCTCGCCTCTATACTGAATTTCATGAGTGGTAGATGGTAGGGGTGTTCAAAAAAATCAATTAACCGAGAAAACTGAAAAAATCAAAGAAAAATTAACCGAACCGAACCGAGATGAAAAACCGATTAAATCGATTTTTAAAATCATAAATTTTAACAAGTCCGGTTCGGTTTCGGTTTTTAAAACTAAAACCGGCAAACCAAACCGGACCAACCAACAAATCCTAAAAAGCCGCCATCTGTGCAGGGGTATAAATTGTTAACTAGCCTAACCCTAACATAACTCACCCTCTCCCTTGCCTTTACAAAAAGCCGTCGTTTGTGCAAATTGCAAACCACCTCTCCACCTCAAAACTCATTCTTCTTTTCCCTTTCAAGTTTACAACTGTTTTGCATCTATGCTTTTGCATTCTCTTCTCTCTTTACTATTGGCTGAACACAAACTCGCATCTCCATCTCCCTGGCTACTCTTCTCTCTTTACTTCTGTGCAAGTCATCACAATCCTCCTCCATTCTTGCAGATCTACAAATCCAGATCTACAGCAGGCAGTGCTTCTATTCTCTCTTTACTTTTGTGCAAGCTATCGCGATCCTCCTCCATTCTTGCAGATCTACAAATCCAAATCTACAGCACGCAGGATAGAGTCCAGTTCTACTTTTTAGATTTTGTTTATTTGCTCCTGAATAATGTTTCGAACTCTTGTGAGGCTATTTGATTTGAAACTTTTTCTTAATCAGTGTATGTTCTCTTAGGTTACGAAACAATTTTGATATAAATGTATCATGGGTTACAAGATTGGCTTCAATGTGAAAACATGAATGTTGTTGTTGGGCATGAATGTTAGCTTCACAAAAAGTTCAAGTTTGCTGTTGATTTTGTTAACTTCATGATTTGTTGAATTTTTAGGTTTTCTGGTGATGGGATTAGGTTTCTCAGTTTTTTGCCAAAAAAAACCAAATTTAACCGAACCGAACCAGTTCGGTTTGAACCGGATTTCGGTTCGATTCGGTTAATATTTCTCAAAACTAATATAACTCGGTTCGGTTGGTTTTTTAAGTCTAAACCGAACCGAACCGAACCGTGAACACCCCTAGTAGATGGTTTAAGACAAGTGATTACTGCCACAACCATTTCAGATGCATCTGGTTCTCTTTCATGCTTGTTTCAGATATAGCATCCTCACTGAAACACTAGGGATTAGAAATGGAATAAGTTATATATTAACTACTGATAATAAAGTTGCATGCCACACCAATCATGATATTCCTAGCATTTTTACCATCAATATCACCCTACTGAAGTGCATAATTCCAAACTACAGGTGATTCATAATTTTATGATAATGGAACAGTAAGTGTGCCCTAACGTCATGACATGGAATCATTAGGGGAAGGGATACTACTATGCTATCCCTAAACATAAAAACTATAATACCAGAACATGTTATTCTGAAATAAGCAATTCATCAAATACAAATTCCTAACACACAAGATCCAACTTCCACATCAGTCAAACACAAAATTTAAGCCCTGGAGCTTAAAATTTTGTACTAAGCTTCTGATCTTGATAGTTCATGCATTTGTTTCCATACTAAAGATATAGAAAACAATCTCAAGATCAAACACAAACCAACATTTGAGATAATATATTGACATGTTCTAGAAACAGCTCAGTTCTTCTGTGTATTGTTCTCCAATTCCTTCCTTAGCTGCAGTGAGAAGTCGTCATTGACATCATCATCATCCCAATCATCCTCCCACTGCTGTGTCGCGTCTTTCCCTTCCTCCTTCACTTCCCACTCTGTCAGTTAAGTTACCATTAGAAAAGAGACAATAGCTCATAAAAAGGAGAAATGAGACAATAGCTCATAATACGGACAAATAACAGTCCTATTTCAAGACCACAGTTTATTAATAAACTAAGGCATTACAAGTACTAACATTATACAGACAACAAAAACAGGCAAGAGAATTTCATGATTTCAATTCATTGTGATGACCAAAAACACATGGATGTGATTTCAGATAAAAGTTGGTCAGACAACATGCAATAAGCATCCAAACTAGACAATATGTATCCACATTGATATTAATTCATCAATCTCACAAATTATAACACTCATAGTTGCTTCCACAATTAACATGTGCTACGAGCAACATCAAGTAACAGCAAGCTTCCTAACACAGTTTCCTCAAACAACTAATTACTAGAATCATTAAGAATTAGAAAGCCATAATCAAACAAATAATCATTCATAACAGAGAAATAAATAAAAGTATCTGCATAAACACAAACACCAAGCACAGAAAGATCATGACCATAGCCGCATTCATTATTTCCACCTATTATAACTGGAAAAAAAACATGAATTACTTTACCCAAAATTCGAACCTTTCTTTAAGGTCAATACAAATTTTCTTCGCCTAATAAAAATCGAAGCATGACAACTTGGAGCTATAAAGAAGAAATCCAACAATAGAACATATTTTTTTGGTATAAGTACTTTGATTATCAAAAACCAAGAAGGAAAAGGGTAATTACCTCCATTGATTTCAAATTCTTCAAATTCATCGTCGTCCTCGAACAAGTCAATCTTCACATCCTCAGTTGCTGGTTTCGTTTCAGTTGCCATTCTTACTGATGCTAAATTGAAAACAGATTTTTTGCAGTTTAAGAGAGAAAGAGATCTGAGAGAAACCCTAACTTGGAATCAGGGAGGATTTTCTACGGAGTGAAAGTTGTTGAGGATTCTGGGTTATGTTTATATTTTGCAAGGCAGCCAAGCGACATCGTATCGACGGTGGCAGTTAATATTTTGTTAATTTTGTTCTTATTTTTGGTTCATTTGGGTAATCTACAGTACACTACATAATTATAGTCATTCTCTATTATATAATAACAAAATAAATTATAGTGAGTGATACTCGAAATGAAGTTATCAGATACGTAATCATTAAATTATGTTTTTATTTTCGTAAGTTTGCTTCCTATTGTTGTTATTTGATTTACGAAAAAATTCTTGTAGTGCATGAATTAGAGAAAGAATTATAATTTCTAAATCATATATATGATCAAATGATTATTAAGATTAAAAAAAATTAGATTTATTTTTGTTTTATGATATATTGGAAGCCAAGTTGTCAATTCTATTTCGTTTTGTTTGATATAACCGGTATATTTTGATTTAGTTTAAAAAAAAATCAAATCTAAACATATTTTATCTCATTCAAAATCTCAGTTCATCCCGGAAATTTGCCTAGAACATTCTGATTCCGTTCCAGTTGTTCTGTTCCGGCCAAATAGTTTTGTTTTTATTTGCATTTTAAAAAAATCTATGTTTTTTTTTTAAAAAATTTTTTGTCCAACACTTGGTTAATTGAATATTAGACTTCATAATTTACTGTGGTTTGCTTCTTTTTTTTTTGTGTGGTTATCTCAATCTCATGATTATTGTCATGGGTTTGACGGGTTAATCTAGTTGACTCAAGTTTTTTTTTGTCTATTTTTTAATTTTTTTTTTCAATTTCATCATTTAATATTTTCAATATTTGGTTGATTATGAATTAAGTTTTGTCATTTGTTTTGATTTGTTTTCTATGAAATTATTTTAATCTCATGACCTGAGTCACGAGTTTCTTAAGTTAACCCAAGTAAACTTAGGTTATTTTATTGTGTCTTGTTTTTAATTTTATTGTTCAACAATGGGTTTATTGAGAATTAAACTTCATAATTTATTTTGAATTATTTTATTTAGGATTATCACGGTCTCATGACCCAGGTCGCAAATTTAAAATGTTAACTTAGGTTGACCCAAGTCAATCAAATGTGTTGTCGTATCAATATTTTTTAAAAAACAATGTTGTCTTGAATTTTTTTAAGTCAAACTATATTTTTATTAGTCGTCTAAGTTATTTTTAGACCTATCGAGTCGATTAGGTTATATCGATTTAACTTTTATTTTTTTATTTGTGTATTGAATTTTAAATTGTATAATTTTAAATTAATTTATATATAAATTTAAATTTAAATTATACATGTTGAATTAATGTTTTGTATTATACACGCACAATATAACCTCCAAATAGCACACTCCAAAACTAAAATATTTTAATTGAAAAAAAGAAAAACTTAACCGCAACGGAATTGACTTGGAAGTGCTACTCCCACACTCTGTGTGTTCTTAGGCTTTCAACCCAGTTTACTACCGAATAAAAAGCCATGAATGAACTATCTATTTGAATTCAAATTTCATGCTCGAGCAAGCCTATTGTTTTTAATTAAAAAAAAACAAATGAAGAAACTCATGCTATAAGAGTCTGATTCTATCTATTTGTTAATGAACAGAGACAATATATATAAACTCATGTTGACTATGTAATTATTTGATAGCATATATAATAATAACGATAAAAATTCAACTATCTTCATGCTCTGCATAGAAATCAGGTTCCTCTGGTTTAAAAAACTTCGGCATTTCTAAGGTGGAATCATCCGGCCGAGGAAGCTTTTGATGGCCAACTCCTCTCCTTGTATTTGCAGCAAATTTTGAAGCAAGCATGGTTGCTCCAAGATGCGAACCATTGTTTGAATGATCCACTAATGGTCTTTCATCTCCTCCTTCATCACTGTAATAATATTCAACCTCACCTTCCATAACTTGAGAATAAAATAAGCTTTCTTGCCTAGCCAATTCCATTTGTAGTTTCCTCCTTGTATAACGCCTCCATGCAGATTGTATATAGCAAGCTCCCCACGTCCTCCACTGATGAGAGTAATACCTGAAAGCATGCTGCAATTTCTTGCTATGCAACCGTTTAAATTGCTTTGCAACAAACTTTAGGTCAACCGCTCTAAGTGCAAAGGCCTCAACTTCAGAGAGAGCCTTGACAGTTCGAGTGGATACAGGTAAATTCAGACGAGAGGTTGGCATCAGAGCCCATGTCAACAATTCCTCCCCACAAAAGTCACCAGCCCTGAGTGTAATTGAGTTGAAAAAACCTGACCTTCCCCCATTTGTTGTGGAACTTTCTAGCTGTCCTCTAATGATGAAAAGCATCTCATTTACTGGATCACCCTCCCGGACTATGAAGGTGTCTTTAGTGTTCAAAGATGAGACAAGACGTTCACATATTGCATCTAACAGTTGATCATCCATTTGTGCAAAAAATGGGACCTGAACAAGAACACGGAGTATAATTAAGAAATTTCAAACCGCAATCCTAGTAATTACACATTAGTTGGAGGCATCAGATATCGAAAACTCACGCGTCGAACAAGGGCCAGACAAAGATGCCGTTGAATCTGACGTCGGATATCCATAGGTAAGGACTTCAAGATGCTTTCTTCGTCTACACCTCTCGTAGCTAACCATTTGTATTGAACAAAACGGCGAACACGTTCTTGCAACTCTGGAGGTAATTGACGGTGCCTCATCCATTCCTCTGTATCTCTTCGCCTAATCCTCCATTCTTCCAATCTAGCAGACGCGGATTGCATATATGTCTTCAGGGGAATAACAGTGGATTAAAATTAGAGTAATCAAATTATTTCAATCACACTCTCACTCATGCCACAAGATTTCCTCTACTTTTCTGGCAAGTAAAAGATGTTGTATAGATGTACAAGTAATAGATTGTGCACGAACAAAACACCGGCTACATAGCAAGTAATAAAATAGTCTTCTAAAATTTTATTTTAAGCAGAGATTAGAAGATAAAGGAACGTTAGTGCATTATAGATACCTGCATATTGCCTATGAGATGAGCAAACAGAACTAGACCCATAATACAGATGCCAATGCTGAATAGTGTTTCACCTTCATAGGTACTTGTCATCAAATTTTGTCCATACGAACTGCTCAGCACAAAATGAACGAAAACTTTATTAGCAAAAACATCAAAAACAGTATTTCAATAATATATACTTGGTAAAATATCAATTGCAGGTCAGCTAGCTTGGAATAGAGGGAGAGAAATCAAAGTTTAAGGAGAGCAGTGAAATTGCTGTCATGTTTTTCATTGAACCAAATGAAATATCATCACCACAATTCTTAATCTCTAGAAACCGAGAGTATTATTCTTGGCATACTTGTTAAATATTTACATTTATCAACTGCCATAGAAAATCTTTGAATTAAAATCTGTTCCCAATTAACTTCAAGAGACAAAACTATCTATTACTATAGAACAGTTAACAAGAAATTTAGTGAGAAAAAAAGCTTTGCAACAAGGAAAAGCTTATGTCAAAAACTAAAACTAAAAAGAATATTAATGCTCCTTGGTCTTGTTACTCAGCATTAGTGGCCTCCAGAATCATAAACAAATTCACAAATTAAGAATAGGAAACAGATAGCTGCATCAGATTAAACCGGAAATTAAAAGGGAGATAGAAACTAACCGTACCTTAAGTTTCTTAAGCCCCACCAAAGACAATAGAAATATTTATCTATGAAAGATGCTTCAGCAACATGATTTGTAAAGGCTTCGGCAAACATCCCAAACTGAAAATTTTCATCATTTTGGGCATCACAATTTGTGAGCAGATTAGTGGTTGTAAGCCAAGCTTGTCGTGCAGGGTTATCCTTAGCACTACAGTCAAGAAATAGAGAGATGCAAGCTGGTGTGCGGTTCCTCTCATTTTTACATTGTATGTTCCAGCAGTGATGCTGCCTCTGAATTGATGCCAGATACCATATAGCTCCTAAAACCTGCACTGACCATGATGATAACAGAAATAAAATGAGCAAGGCCTTGATACAGGATTTCATTTACTCTACAAAATATCACTGATGTCCCACTGTCTTAGCTTAATTAGTAGGAAAACATTTCATAAATTAATTTTTGAAACAAAGTGGAGTGGTAACTAATTGGTGCTTACATGGCTAGCAAGTACATAGAGAAGGAGATTATAAGCTGCCCCGGACCACGCAGTCTTGGCTATAACACCAGTAGTCTTAACAATCCGTCGATTCAGAGGTATCATAACAAAAAATCGAGGAATGTATTGGATGAGAACTATTAGAGAAACAGTGTGGTTAGCATGAGCAGCTGTGGGATTTTTCAGCACTGATGTAATTATGAACCAAATCACAATCTGTCAAAATCAAGCAAATCAAGGTAAGAAACAGCGAGCCCTATATCATGCTGGGCTATAGAACAGTCAATGATGAATCCTAGAAAAATTAAGTTGATTGCGTCAATCCATAAATCATTTGCCAATACGCATAATAAATAGATGATTGCGTCTAGAACTTTAAGTTGAAGGCAGAAAAATTAATCAATGGTCCCATAGTGGGAGAAGATTGTAGCTTTAAAGTTTAGCATTAGTCACAAACGTAGTGGAAATGACATTGTAAATTAGGCATAGTTTTCCTTATGACCATAATTGGAATCATTAGAATCTTTTGAGTTAAAAACTGTAATTCGCAATCATACATATTTCAACTGGCAAGTAGCCTGTGAAAATGACAGAATGTGTCCAGCAATTCAATATTCAAAGTAAATTAATATGAGGTTCTTGTCATTCCATACCAAATACAAATTTTAGCGGATACAGAAACGAGCAGGTTGTTGGCATGATTGCATCAAAATTCACAGTAGAATATTTTGCAAATACTGGAATTTTCAAACCTAAAGAACCAAGAAAAAAACCAGCAGTGGTCTTTTAAAATATAATAACCATTTCATTTTCTTGCTAAATAATCACAATTTCATTCCGAAATTCATTCTGAATCCCATTTATATTTTTCAACCCTTTACCAAGAATGTTGTTGTTGGATCAACAAGGTATTTTTTTTTCCTTAAGAAAAAAATCAGTCTTTTAATATTTTAAATGATTGAAAATCATGTTACCCTTTCAACAATCTAATCCGAAACATAACCAGGAACAAACTATTACATTATTCATTGTCGATGCAATATAGGAACTCATGAAAAATCCTTGGTATAGATTATGAATATAATGTATGTATGGCTAACCTGAGGGAGAGGAAGGGCAGCAGCAAGATCAACAACAAAGTTCGATTTCAGGTAGCGTATGGCAATGGCTCTAGGGTCCATAACAAGCTCTCCTCTACCAAAAACGCGAGAGCTTGGTGCAACAAAAGCTGTCCTAAACTTCATGAAAATGTGTAAGAAAAAAAACAAGTCCGTGAAGGTGCGAGCGAAGGTAACCCAGACGCCTAGGGCAATGTCAATCTTCATGCAGGCATCGCCACCGATAATGGGAAGGTATAAATAAAGAGGGTCAAGAAACATTGCAATCATGCACGCGACAAGGAAAATGTGGTTCCATTTGCTAACAATTTCACTTCCAGGGTCATGAATTTGGTCCCACCAGGGAACTTTGCGTCGGATAGACAAGGATTTGGGTAAACGGCGGAAATGTGATGAGGTGTATGAGCGGAAGTTATTCATTTTCCATTGCAGAGAAAAGGGAGATATTTTTATGGGCGAAGAACCCTAGCAGAGAGACATTGTTGATCTGAGAATGAGAGAATTGCACAGAATTTGAGAGCTTCTTACTTACTGTTTTTTCATACATTTGTGGAGATCCAAGAGAAGCTGCAAAGATTACGGTATTGCATAGCAGCTTGAGATATCAATCAATGTACAATATATAATAATTCGACATTTATTCTCTCTTTTATTATTCTGCCTTTTTTTTTCTTTAATGATTTTTGTCAAAATTGTATTCTGAGTTGTTAACTTCAAGGCAGCTTTCCACGTATGAATTTCTATAAATAGGGTTCTTGCTATAGTACTTTGAAGTTATTATAGTTCTTAACTTCAAGCATATTTAACAAATTACTATTGATGGATCAAAGAAAAGAAATAACGTTCTTTAAAATAATAAATTTGTAACAAAAGTACGGAAACCTAATAATTAAACATCAATGATTCATGAAATTACAAGGGTGGTGTTACTTAAATTCCATCTTTTTTGGTAAATCATTAATATGATCTTAGAATATATGTCTTAATAATTCTATAGTTTTTAACTCATAAAATAATAATTATTTTATTTTACTTTCATCCAAATAATAAGATGAAAAAAGACTATAAAAAAACTATATTTTAAAAAATTTATTTTATCTTTGATTGGTTTTATACTTTTCAATTTATATTTTTTTAAGTAGTATATCTTAGAAGATAAACTTGTATTGATATCTATAATTGCCATATTTTTTAAAATTAATATATATTTTTAATTATGAACTCATTACATCATAAAAAACAATATACTATTAGTAACGATATATGATTTATAGTACACTATCATTAGTATCTATAAAAATTTAGAATCTTTGAGTAACTTCTTCATAAAATTTGTAATATCTACTAATTTAATGTTAAGTTTGTAAAACAAAATTAGAAGACTTTTATTTTTGGAATGGAAAGTCATAAGTATTTAGTCATAATTTATTCCTTTTTTTATAATCTTTCTTTTTCAAAAAAAAAAATTCATTTCAAAGTTTATTGTTTTAATATTTTAACAAAATGGAATAAACACATTCAATTAAATAAGGTTATTTTTACTCTCTAATAAATAATAGATTGAAAAAAAAAAGTGGTGTAAATAAAACCATCCAATTAAAAAACATATTTTTTTAAAATAATAAATACACAAGAATTTTGTCTTATAAAATTTAACACTCTTATATTAGATATTTAAATTCACTATTAAAGTTTAAATTCAATTATATTGTTTATATCTCAATAAACACTAGTCTATATTTATAAAATGACTACGAATAAAAATATATTAGTTTGATAAATATGTATTTATAAAAACAACAGGTACTTTTATGCTATTTTTATGGTCAACAATTATGTTATATAAAAAGAAATACTCAATAGGTCATAATATTTTTTTTTTCCTTCCTTGTTTTTTAAGAGATGTATATCTTGTCTTATAATGCTTAATAATTATAAAAAATATATTTTAAAAAGATAACATACGATTAAAAAAAAATATTATGATATTTTATAATTTTCAAAAACATCAAAAGTAACACTAAATCGGGAGTAACAATAGAATAAAACTAGTAATCAAAGTAGATTTTTTTCTAATGAAACTTATGTAAATTATTACACTAAGTAACACTATACCAGGGTTTGTATCGCTAAATAAATCATACGTAGCTTAGTTTTTTTATGTTTGTCGAATAATTATCTAGTAAAGGTAAATTAAAATTATTCTTTGCTTCTATCGATATATAGTAGAAATTCTTTTGTATTTGTATCTTTTTAATCTATCAGTGTATATCAACTATTATTACTATAATTAAGTTATATTTAGCACCGAGGCTTGTGGCCCAGCGGCAGAGACAAGATTTGAGTGGTGTCTTATCTGCCTATTGGGCTTGCAGGGTGTTCAGTGGATCCGGGGATTAGTTGTGGTGCACGTAAGCTGGCCCGGACACCCCGGGTTACCAAAAAGAAATAAAAGAGAGTTATATTTAAGTAATATTAGGGAGTATTTCTATTATAAAAGTTAAGAAGTAGTACTATGACCGTAAAAAATCAAAATCTAAGTGCATGAGTTTTCTTTTTTGGTCATTAAAAGTGGACAATCATGATTTAAAAATCAAGAAACAATTTTTGTTGTGTTTTTATAATTATATTTATCGATGCCTTAACAAAGATTCTTGTCATATAAAATTTTAATTCCAATTTTTAAATGCAAAACCATTTATCTAATTTACATTACCTCAAATAAACTTCCATAAAGAAGGATAATAAGAGCTAATCAAATAGCAATTTTTTATTTTTAATTTAAAAAAATGAAAGAAAGGAAGAATGATCGTTTTACTCATCGTCTTTCTCAAAGACCGTAATAGATTTGCGAATAGCCATTAAAGAGCCAACCAGGTAAGTAGTTCTTTTGTATATAATAACCTTCCTAGAAACCATGTCATTTTTAATTGGTATTTGTAATTCTCAATGGGTTAAACAGGCATAACCTCCCCTAAATTTTAAATCATTTAGGACTTTGTTTTTATTAGATCTGTGTGCCAAGTGCCAACTCTGCTCCAAAAAAATATCTATTAAGGAATGCAACCGTGTTTGAAGAAGTGAAAAAAATCTAATGAGTAGGGCATAGACTCAATTAAAACTAGTATAACTTAATTAGATAATATAAAAACATGTACCGATAATAAATGAAATGATTTTAAAAAAAATCATGAGAACTTTAATAATAATAATAAAAAAGGGTTACTGAAAGAAAAAATATGACGAAGCTCAGATCCTAGCCAACTCAATATGAAAAAATAAAATAAAAAAAAATACCCAAGCTAACCTGAGTGAACATGTCAAATATGCAAATTATGTCATGAGATCAGGATAAATTAATAGAAAGCAGATAAAAAATAATAAAGTTCAATTCTCAACAAATCCAATGTAGAATGATTAAATAAAAAAAAAGTCAATAAACAAAAAGGAACAAAAAAACCAGCAAACCGGGCAAACCAACCAAACTCCATGACCCGGATCATGTGAATGAGATAACTCAATATAAAACAAGTTAGGAAAAAAATACGAATCTCAAATCTAAAACAACCTAAATCTAAAGGACAAAATTGAAGAGAATTGATTTTTTTTTAAAAAAAAAAAACCTATGTTGACTCC
>Ga0307512_10005418_pt1 | contig 13324 bp, 12 predicted proteins | sample 14_EM_MG_FD_200267 | JGI IMG/M metagenome (GOLD analysis project Ga0307512, IMG submission 200267) | Populus trichocarpa ectomycorrhiza microbial communities from riparian zone in the Pacific Northwest, United States - 14_EM | ecosystem: Host-associated > Plants > Roots > Unclassified | place... | reverse complement strand
TGGCCACGTGCACCACGACGCAGCGGATCCGCGACCCGTGGTCGTAGCGCTCGCCGGGCACCTGCTCGGACTGCGGCAGGACCGCCTCGAGCTTGCCCAGGTCGACGATCACGATGCCCTTCTCGGCCCGCGCCGCGTCGGCCTGCACGATGCCGGTGACCAGGTCACCGTCGCGGCCCGCGTACTCGCCGAAGTGCACCTCGTCGGTCGCCTCCCGCAACCGCTGCAGGATCACCTGCTTGGCGGTCATCGCGGCGATCCGGCCGAAGTCGTGCGGGGTGTCGTCCCATTCGCGCACGACGCTGCCGTCGGAGTCGAGCTCCTGGGCGTAGACCAGCGCCGCCCCGTTCTTCCGGTCGATCTCCACCCGGGCGTGCCCCTCGGCGCCCTCAGTGTGCCGATAAGCGGTCAGCAGCGCGGTCTCGATCGCCGCGAGGATCGTCTCGAACGGGATCTCCCGCTCGCGCTCCAGGGCGCGCAGTGCCGCGAGGTCGATGTTCACCTCTCCTCGCCCTCCCCATCCTCGTCGTCATCGTCCAAGTCGTCGTCATCGTCATCGTCGTCGAACTCGGCCTCGTCCAGCCGCTTGAACTCGATCTGGACCTTGCCCGGCCCGAGTTGCTCGTACGAAAGCTGCTGGCCGTCCAGCACGACACCGTCGTCGTCGGCGGCGGTCAGCCGTCCGGTCAGGCCCCGGCCCGCCACCGTCACGGCGACCAGCCGGCCCACGTTGCGCCGCCAGTGCCGCGGCAGGGTCAACGGCCGGTCCACGCCAGGCGAACTCACCTCGAGCTGATACTCGCCCGCCAGCACCTCGTCGCCGCGCTCGTCCGCGGCGTCCAAGGCGACCGAGATCTCGCGGGAGACCACCGCGACACCGTCCAGGTTGATCCCCCCGTCGGCGTCGACCAACACGCGCACCACGTGCCGGCGGCCGGCCCGGGACAGGTTCACATCCTCAAGGTCATAGCCCGCAGCGGCCACGACCGGCTCGATCACCGCGCGCACGCGGGCCTTGGCGGCCGCAAGATCAATGCGAGGAGCAGCGGGCGTACGCGGCTCGGGCGCCGCCTCGCGACCCCGTCCGCCGGAGTGCCGGCTCCCCGGCCGGGCGCCGGCGCGACCACGCTGCGTCATCGGGCCCAACCTCTCTACAAGTCGACCGGCGGAACCGGCTGTGCATCCAGCAAACACCGGATACCGCCAGGGCGGAAATCCCCCGGGCGGTAGCGCAGAGCGTAACGCGCCGGTGGCGACGGTCGGCCGCCGCCGCTCCGAATCCACACCATGCGCAGGTCAACGGCCGAAACGCCAGCCCTGGACGGCATGGTGTTGACTGATCCGGTGGGCATAACGGGCAACGGGTACAAGCGCCGGAGGGTGCTCGGCGGTGCCGCCGGGGCGACGCTGGCCATGACGGCGGTGGCCGGCTGCGGGCTCTTCGACGACGATGACGACAAAGACCGCAAGACGCCCGATCCATTGCAGCCCGTGCTCGACGAGGCGCTCACGCTGGCGGCCGCGTACGACCGGGCGGCCCTGGCGCAGCCGGCGCTGAGCGCCCGGCTGACCCCGCTCGGCGCCGACCATCGCGCGCACGCCGCCGCGTTGGCCAAGCTGATCGGCGAGCCGCTGCCGTCCGCCGCCCCGGCCGCGTCCTCGGGCGCCCCCACCGCCGGCGCGACCCTGGCCGTGCTGCGCAAGTCGGAGCAGCAGGCGCAGAAGACGGCGGCCGCGGCCTGCCGGCAGACCAGCGCCGCCCGGGCCGCGCTAGTCGGGTCGATCGCCGCCTGCCGGGCCACCCACGCCGAAGCGCTGCGGTGACCGGATTAGGGTGCTGCGCGTGAACGAGCAACTGGCCGCCGCGCTCGCCGCCGAGGAGGCGGCCATCTACGCGTACGGGCCGATCGGGGTGCACCTGACCCGGGCCGTTGACCGCACCGAGGCACGCGCCGCGGAGGCCGCCCACCGCAATCGCCGGGACACCCTGGTCAGCGAGTTGGCCCAGCTCAAGGCGAGTGCCGGGCCGGCGCCCGCGGCCTATCAGCTGCCGTTCGCGATCACCGACCGGGCCACCGCGCTGAAGCTGGCCATCCAGGTCGAGGACGGCGTCGCCCAGGCCTGGCGGGTGGTCCTGCCGGTGACCCAGGACGCCGACCGCTCCGCCGCGTTGAGCGCGCTGACGGACGCGGCGGTCCGGGCCACCCGCTGGCGGCGGCTGGCCGAGGTCAGCCCGGTGACGATGGCGTTCCCCGGGCAGCCCTGAGACCCTTTCACCCGCGGGGCGGATGGCCGACAATGACGCCGTGCTATCGGATGACTACGACGTCGCCAACCCGCGCTGGTATCTGGCGACCAGACTGCGCGATGTCCTGCTGCATCGCTGGTCGGCGGACATCCAGGCGATCGGCGTGCACGGTTCGATGGCACACGGCGACGACACCGACGGCAGCGATCTGAACGTGGTCGTGGTGACGTACGGGAAAAGCACTGGTCCTCGCTCTGCCTTGCGCCGGGTGGACGGGACGCTGGTCGATCTCACGGTGACGACCGGCGAGGACGGGCTGCGCCGGGCGCGCGAGCTGACCCCGCGCTGGCCCCTGGTCGCCGACCGGTTCGTGACCACGAAGGACCTGTTCGACCCGCGCGGCTGGTTCGGCGGCCAGCGCGACGCCCATCTGGGCAAGCTCGCCGAGGCCCGGCCGGCCGAGTTCAGCGCGCTGGCCCGGCGCAATTGGTGTGTGGCCGCCGCGGCGCACGCGCGGGCGGTCCGGCTGGCCGAGTGGTACGACACCGACGCGGCGCTGGTGCTGATGGCCGAGGCACGGCTGCACACGGCGATGGTGGCCGGACTGCTCAGCCGCACGTACTTCCGGAACCGGGCCGACGCGGTCCGCCGCACCGGGCTGGCCGGCGCGGACATGACCGAGCTGGGCGCGACGCTGAAGGCGCAGGCCGAAGACCTGACGGCACGCGGCCGCCCGGTCGACGGCCCGCTGTCGGCGCTTTTCGAATAGCACCGAGCCGGTCGTCAGGACGTGCCGACGCCGATCAGGACGCCGATCAGGTAGGTCACACCTGCCGCGAAGGCGCCCAGAAGCAGCTGCCGCAGGCCGCTGCGCACCCATCCCCGCCCGGTGAACCGGGCCACGAGCACGCCCGCCGCAAAAAGCCCGACGCCGCCCACGGCCAGCGCCGCGATCAGGCTGTCGAACCCGATCAGGTAGGTGAGCAGCGGGATCACCGCGCCGACCGCGAAGCACACCAGCGAGGAGAAAGCTGCCGTCCAGGGGCTGGGCAGCTCGTCCGGGACGACCCCGAGCTCCTCCTGCGCGTGCACCCGCAGCGCCTCCCGCGGGTCGGCCTTGAGCACGTCGGCGACCTGCCGGGCGAGCGGCTCCGGCAGCCCGCGGGCGGTCCACATCGCGACCAGCTCGTCGGCCTCCCCCTCCGGGTTGACCTCGAGCTCGCGCAGTTCCTTGTCCAGCTCTGCCCCGACTTGCTCGTTCTGGGTGCGGACGCTGGTGTACTCGCCCAGGCCCATCGAGATCGCACCGGCCACCAGCCCGGCGACCCCGGTCAGGATCAGGGTGTGCCGGCCGACCCCGCCGCCGCCGACGCCTGCGATCAGGGCGATGTTGGTGACCAGGCCGTCCATCGCGCCGAACGTGGCGGCCCGGAGCCATCCGCCCGAGACGTCCGCGTGGTGGTGCTCGATCGGCCGGCTCACGGCAGGGTCAGGATCTCGTACCCGTCCTCCGTCACCACGAGGGTGTGCTCGAACTGCGCGGTCCACTTGCGGTCCTTGGTGACGACCGTCCAGCCGTCGCTCCAGATCTCGTAGTCGTGGGTGCCGAGGGTGATCATCGGCTCGATGGTGAACGTCATCCCGGGCTCCATGACCGTGTCCAGCCGCGGGTTGTCGTAGTGCGGGATGTAGAGCCCCGAGTGGAACGTCTCGGCGATGCCGTGCCCGGTGAAGTCGCGGATCACGCCGTAGCCGAACCGGCGCGCATACGCCTCGATGACCCGGCCGATCGCGTTGATCGGCCGGCCGGGGGCGACCGCGCGAATGCCGCGCATCATCGCCTCGTGGGTGCGCTCGACCAGCAGCCGCGCCTCCTCGGAGACGTCGCCGACGCAGAATGTCGCATCGGTGTCGCCGTGCACGCCGTTGATGAACGCCGTGACGTCGACGTTGACGATGTCCCCGTCGCAGAGCACGGTCGTGTCCGGGATGCCGTGGCAGACGACCTCGTTGAGCGAGGTGCAGCACGACTTGGGAAAGCCTTTGTAGCCCAGCGTCGACGGGTAGGCGCCGTGGTCGCAGAGGAACTCGTGCACCACCCGGTCGATCTCGTCGGTGGTCACGCCCGGCTTGCAGTGCTCGCCGGCGAGCTGGGTGGCCTGGGCGGCGAGCCGGCCCGCGTACCGCATCTTCTCGATCGTCTCGGCGGTTTGCACATGCGAGCCGTGCCACGGTTTCGGGCGCTTCTTCCCGACGTACTCCGGGCGGACGATCGACGCCGGAACGGCCCGCCAGGGCGAGAGCTTTCCCGGCACGAGTGCGGCACGAACGTTCATAAGCCCAAGCCTATCGCCGAGCTGAGCAACCAAAATCAGCTCACGGTGCCCGGCGGCGCAGCGGCCGGGAGAGGCTGACCACCGTGCCCTTTTCGGTGCTGTCCACGGACAACTCCGACAGCGCCCCGATCAGCGCCAGCCCCCGACCGCGGAATCCGGCCAGGCCCGGCGGACGCCAGCTGCCCGTGTCTCGAACCGTCGCCAGCACCCGGTCGTCGTCGCAGAGCGAGACCTCGACCGTGATGATCGGCTCGGCCGGGTCGACCGGGTGCTCGATCGCGTTCGCCGCGGCCTCGGAGACCGCCACCGTGAGGTCGAACACGTCGTTTTCCGGCACGTCATGCGCGACCAGGAAATCCTCCAGCCGCCGGCGCAGCACGCTCAGCTTGGCCGGTTCCGCCGGGAGCCGCAGCACGAACTCGCGCGGCTCGCTGGCCTCCAGCGCGAGCAGGGCGATGTCGTCCCGGCGGGTCTGCCCGGCCGCCTTGGCGAGCAGCGCGTCAAGCAGGTCCTCGACGTGGTCGGCCGGCTGGCCCGCGTCCACAGTCAGCTCGCTTAGCCCGCTGTCGATGCCCTGCAGCCGATCCTCGACCAGGCCGTCGGTGTAAAGCAGCAGCCGGCTCCCAACCGGCAGCTCCGCCTCAAGCGTCGGGTAACTGACGTCCCGCAACGCCCCGATCGGCGGCCCGAGCGCGGTCGAGTGGAGAAAGGTGCCGATCTCGCCCGGCACCGCCCGGACCGGCGACGGATGCCCGGCCGACGAGAAGGACAACCGCCGAGTCAGCGGGTCGAAGCGCACACAGACCACCGTGGCGAACTGGGTCCGCCCCAGGTTGTCGACCAGGCTATTGAGCCGGGTCAGCGCCGCACCACAAGCAAAACCCTCAAGGATGTACGCTCGCAGCGCGTTGCGTAGCTGCCCCATGCTCGCGGCGGCCTGCACGCCCTTGCCGACCACGTCCCCGATCACCAGGAAGAGCTGGTCACCCGGCGCCACGATGACGTCGTACCAGTCACCGCCGACCTCGGCCTCGGTGCTGCCGGGCAGGTAGCGGCTCGCGATGATCGCGCCGGGCACCCGGGGCAGCGTCGACGGCAGCAGGCTGTGCTGCAGCGTGCCGGCTATCCGGTGCTCGGCCTCGTAGAGCCGGGCATTCTCCAGCCGCAGCCCGATCAGCCGGGCCAGCTGGGTGAGCAGCACCGGCTCGGCCACCCCGTCGCGGCCCGACCAGACGCTCAGCTCGCCGAGCGGGGCGCCGGACGTGTCGGGCAGCGCGAGCACCGCGTCCGGCCCGACCGCGGGGCTTGCTCCGCCGTCCACTTCGGCCCGGCCGCCCGGGGCGGTGACCACGACCCGGCCGGCGGTCGTCATGGCCTGCACATGCCGGGCGGCGACGTCGAGCACGGCGGCCGTCGTCGGTGCTGTGCTGACCGCGGCGGCCACGTCGACCAGGCCGCGCAGCCGACTGATGATCTGCCGCCGCAGCTGGCCCAGCTCGAGGTTGGCCCGCACCCGGGCGGTCAGGTCACGGGCCGAGAACGGCTTGACCAGGTAGTCGTCCGCGCCGACCGCGAGGCCCTCGACCGAAGCCTCCTCGCCGGCCCGGGCGGAGAGCACGACGATCGGCACGTCGGCCGTCCGGTCGTCCGCGCGTAACGCCCGGATCAGGCCGAAGCCGTCGAGGACCGGCATCATCATGTCGGTCAGCACCAGGTCGAACGGCTCGCCGACGGCCAGCTCGAGCGCCTGGTGGCCGTTGGTCACGGCGACGACGTCCCAGTGTGGCCGCAGCAGCCGGGTCAGGTAGTCGCGCAGGTCGGCGTTGTCGTCGGCGAGCAGGATCCGGCCACGTCGGGCGTCGCGTACCGTGCCGACTTCGTCCGCCGGGCTCGCCTGGGGCACCGGCCCGCCCGCCCACCAGTGCGCCTCCTCGACGTACAGCCGGGCTTCGATCTCGGGTATCTCGTCGGTTGCCTCGGCGATCCGCTCGGCGTCGAGATGGGCCGTGCCGAACGGGATTGTCACCGTGAACGTGCTGCCCACCCCGGGCACGCTGGTCGCGGCGACCGTGCCGCCGTGCAGCCCGGCCAGCTCGCGCACCAGGGCCAGGCCGATGCCGGTGCCCTCGTGGCTGCGCGACCAGGCCCCGCTGACCCGGTAGAACCGGTCGAAGAGCAGCGGCTGCTCGGTCTCGGGCACGCCGACCCCGGTGTCGGCGACCGCGAGCACGGCCCCGCCCGCACCCGGCCGGACCGTGACCGCGATGATGCCCTCGCGGGTGAATTTGACCGCGTTCGAGAGCAGATTGAAGACGATCTTCTCCCAGCTCTCCCAGTCGAGGTGGACGGGCGCGGCCAGCGGCGGCGTGTCGATCACCAGGCGTAGCCCGGCCCGCTCCGCCGCCGGCCGGAACGCGCTGGCCAGCGCGTGCGTGTAGCCGGCCAGGTCGGTCGGCCGGAACAGGGCGCGCAGCCGGCCCGACTCCAGCCGGGAGAAATCCAGCACGGTGTTGACCAGTTTGAGCAGGCGGAGCCCGTTGCGCCGCATGGGCAGCAGCCAGTCGCGCTGCTCGGCGGAGAGCCCGGGTCGGGCGAGCAACTCCTCAAGCGGACCCAAGATCAATGTCAAGGGGGTACGGAACTCGTGGCTGACGTTCGAGAAGAAGTTGGTCTTCGCCGCGTCCAGTGCGGCCAGTTCCGCGGCGCGGCGGCGCTCCTGCTCGTAGGCCCGCAGGTTGGCCACCGCCCGGGAGATCTGCGCGGTCGCCAGGTCCAGAAAGTCGTGGTAGCCGCGGTCCAGGGCGAGGAACCGGCTCACGCCGACGACCAGCGCGCCGACCGTGCCCGAGCCGGAACCGACCGGCAGCACGAGCGCGTCCTCGGCGGCGGCCAACGGCGGCGGGGCGGCGCTCTCGGCAACCGGCACCGTATCCGGGCGGCCCGTCCGCAGCACGCCGTCGATCACCCGCCGCGCGACCTCGCCCAGCGGCCAGCACGCCGCGGGCGGCACCCCGCAGCAGCCGGCCAAGCTCAGCTCGCCGTCCTCCGGATCGTCCAGGTAGAGCGCCGCGAACGGCACATCGGCGGTGTTCTCGCCCAGCACCTGCGCGGCCCGGGCACCCAGGCCGGCCTGGTCGCTCGGGTCGGCCAGCCGGGCGCCGAGCCGGCCAAGCGTGCCCACCCGCCGCTCGCCGAGCACCCGCTGCGTGGTGTCGCTGACGATGCAGAAGACCCCGCCGACCGCGCCGTCGCCGAGCCGGATCGGGTCGTACGAGACGTCGAAGTAGGCCTCCTCGAGAAAGCCGTACCGCTCGATCATGAACTGGTAGTTGGGCGCCCAGAACGCCTCGTCCGCCGCGACCACGCGATCGAACAGATCCTGCAGCACCGACCAGGTCTCGGCCCACATCTCCCGGCCCGGCTGGCCCAGATGCCCGGGGTGCTTGCCGCCCATCGTCGGGATGTACGCGTCGTTGTAAAGCGCGCAGTACTCCGGGCCCCAGAAGAGGATGACCTGAGCCTTGGAGGCGAGCATGGTGGCCACGGAGGTGCGCAACTCGTCCGGCCACTGCCCGGGCTCGCCCAGCGGGGTCGTCGACCAGTCCAGCTCAAGCATCCGGCGGCCCATCTCGCCGCCGCGCTCGAAGGCTGTCAGCAGCCGCTGAGGAACGCCGCCCATGCGCCCCTCCTGCCCATCGCCCGGCCGATCAAACCGCATACCCGACAGGGCATGCACGCTAACATCGCGGCTCACGGGAGCTCAGGCAAGAAAGTGACCGGGAAATACCCCCTCCGGGGGGCTCAGCTGAAGGCGGGCAGTCCGTCGATGCTCGTGGCGTTCTTCACCCGGCGATACTCGGCCAGATCGTCGTCGGTACGCCGGGAGTGGGCGCGGACCAGCAGGTCGCGGTCGCCGGCGTAGCTCATCAGCGGGACCGAATAGCCGCACGAGTCGCTCACCCGGTGCACGGCCACGTCGATGATCGCCCGCACCGCGTGCGTGTCCGGCGGGTCCGGGAACAGGGCGAGCAGCTCGGCGTACTCGGGATCGGTGATCGGCACCGCCCGGCCCGTGCCGTGCAGGCGGACGATGTTCGGCGGGCCCTGGAACGCGCAGAACATCAGCGTGATCCGGCCGTTCTCCCGCAGGTGCGCGGTCGTCTCCGCGCCGCTGCCGTGAAAGTCCAAATACGCCACTCGCAGCTCGTCGAGCACCGCGAAGGTGCCGGCCATCCCCTTCGGCGAGACGTTGACGTGCCCGTCGGCGCCGGTGGGCGCCGACGCCACAAAGAACATCGGCTGACTGAGGATGAACTCCCGCAGCCGGCCGTCGATGCGCTCGTGAACCTTCATGGCTCCATGCTTGCTCCCAGCCCCGACGCCCGGCGAGGCGAATCCCGCATCCTGGGGGTGCCGGGCCGGTCAGGCCGCGAGGCTCGCCGGTTCCGCGATGCCGGCGCGGCGGGCCGCGGCCTCGGCGAGCGCGGCGAAGGTCCGCAGGTCGGCCGTGCGCTCGGGATGCCACTGCACGCCGAGCACGAACGCCCGATCCGGGTCCTCGATGATTTCAATCACCCGGTCGTCGGGGCACCAGCCGGTCACGGCCAGTCGGCCCGGGTCGTCGACCGCCTGGTGATGGAACGAGTTCACGGTCAGGCGCGCACCCAGCAGCTCATGCGCCATCGAACCGGGCTTGCTCACCACATCGTGCCGGCCGTACGCGGCGGCGTCGGCGGCGAGCGGGTCGGTGCCCGCCGCGGCCTGGTGCCTGCGGCTGCCGATCAGGTCGGGCAGGTGCTGATGCAGCGAGCCGCCGGCGGCCACGGCCATCACCTGCATGCCCCGGCAGACGCCGAGGATCGGCAGATCGAGCTCGAGGGCCGCCCGCATGAGCATCAGCTCGGAGGTGTCCCGGGCCACATCGATCTCGGTGGCCGGGTGCCGTTCCGCGCCCCAGTACGCCGGATCGATGTCGTTGCCGCCCGCGAAGACGATGCCGTCCAGCGACTCGAGGACATCGGTGCCGGGTTCATCGGGGGTGATCAGGACCGCCCGGCCGCCCGTGGCGTGCACCGCGCGCACGTAGGTCATCGGGAGCATCCCGGCCAAGAGGTCATTGCTGCCGTACTGGACCTGTTCCGCGTACGCGGTGAGTCCGATCAGGGGCCTGCGCATGTTCCTCCTTGTCTGTCCCGGCCTATCGGCGGCCGGATCTGCTTTGTTAGCCCGCCGCTCGAACGAGGGCACCGAACAGTCGCTGGTCCGTGACGACCTCGGGATGCCACTGGACGCCGAGCACGAACTTGCGGGCCGGATCCTCGACCGCCTCGATCACGCCGTCGGCGGTGCGGCCGGTGACGGCGAGCGTCCCGGCATCGGCCACGCCCTGGTGGTGATAGCAGTGCACGCCGAGGTCGTCGCCCATCAGCGCGGCGATCCGGCTGCCCGGCACGAAACTCGGCTGGTGCTCGCCGTAGACGCCGGGCGCCGGCCGGTGCTTCTCGTGGCCGACCACGTCGGGCAGGTGCTGGTATAGCCGGCCGCCGGCCGCGACGGCGAGCAGTTGCATGCCCCGGCAGACTCCCAGGATCGGCAGGTCGGCCGCGAGCGCGGCCCGGGCGAGCAGCATCTCGCCGGCGTCGCGCTGCGGTCGGGAATCCGTCAGCGGTTCGCGCTGCGCGCCGTACAGATCGGGGCCGAGGTCGGCGCCGCCGCTGAGCACCAGGGCGTCCAGGGTGCGCAGCACATCGGCGTCCAGGTCGTCGGGGGGCAGCAGCACGGCGCGGCCCCCGGCCAGCGTCACGGCCTGGACGTACGCCTGCGGGATAAGCGCGGTCGGCAGGTCACGCCAGACCAGCCAGGACGCGGATTCCACGTAGGTAGTGATGCCGATGATCGGGCGCATCCCCCCACGGTATCCACGGTATGTTTCGGATCAATTGGCCGTGCGGCCGAGCCACGCATGGCCGTGCGGCGCCCGCTGCCCGCGAGCGCCGCACCTACCTCGACCTACCAATCGCCTAAAGCGGAGTGACGTACGCCCCGGTGATGCCGCCGTCGACGACGAACTGCGACGCGGTCATGAACGAGGCATCGTCGCTGGCCAGGAACGCCACCGCGGCGGCGATCTCGGCCGGCTCGGCGAACCGCCCCATCGGCACGTGCACCAGCCGGCGGGCGGCCCGCTCGGGATCCTTGGCGAACAGCTCGATCAGCAGCGGCGTGGCCACCGGGCCGGGGCAGAGCGCGTTGATCCGGATGCCCTCGCGGGCGAACTGCACGCCCAACTCCCGGGTCATCGCCAGCACGCCACCCTTGCTCGCCGTGTACGCGATCTGCGAGGTCGCCGCCCCGAGCAGGGCCACGAACGACGCGGTGTTGATGATCGAGCCCTTGCCCTGGCGCTGCATGTGCGGGATGACGTACTTGCAGCAGAAGAACACGCTCGTGGTGTTCACCTTGAGCACGCGCTCCCACGCCTCCAGGCCGGTGACCAGGATCGAGTCGTCATCCGGCGGCGAGATGCCGGCGTTGTTGAAAGCGATGTCCACCCGGCCGTACCGTTCGACGACGCCGTCGAAGAGCGCCCGCACGCCCTGCTCGTCGGTGACGTCGCAGGCGACGAACTCGCCACCGATCTCGTCGGCGGCGGCCTTGCCGGCGCCCTCCGAGATGTCGACGCAGACGACCTTGGCGCCCTCGGCGGCGAACCTCCGTGCGGTCGCCAGCCCGATGCCGCTGCCGGCCCCGGTGATCACGGCAACTCGGTCTTGCAGTCTTTCCATCAAGGCCTCTCAGCTGTCCGTGGAGATGAACACGTTCTTCACATCGGTGAAGCTGTGCAGCGCGTCCGGGCCCAATTCGCGGCCCAGGCCGGACTGCTTCATGCCGCCGAACGGCGTCCAGTAGCGCACCGAGGAGTGGCTGTTGACGCTCAGCGCGCCGGTTTCCACCGCTCGGGAGACCCGCAGCGCCTGACCCAGGTCGCGGGTCCAGATCGAGCCGGACAGCCCGTACTCGGTGTCGTTGGCCAGCGCGATCGCTTCGGCCTCGTCCCGGAACGGCAGCACCGACAGCACCGGCCCGAAGACCTCCTCGCGCCAATGCCGGTCCCCGGTCGACCGGGCCAGCAGCACGGTCGGCGGGAACCACCAGCCGTCCCCGGTCGGCGCCTGTCCCGCGAACGCCACCTCGGCGTCGCTGACGTAGGCGGCCACCGAGGAGCGGTGGGCGGCGGAGATCAGCGGGCCCATTTCGGCGGTGGCTAGCGCCGGATCCTCCACCCGGAAGGCCCGCACGGCCGGCTCCAGCATGGCCAGGAACTTGTCGTACACGGAATCCTGGACCAGCAGCCGGGACCGGGCGCAGCAGTCCTGGCCGGCGTTGTCGAAGACGCTGGCCGGGGCCGCCGCCGCGGCCTTTTCCAGGTCGGCGTCGGCGAAAACGATGTTGGCGCTCTTGCCGCCCAGCTCCAGCGTGACCCGTTTCACCTGATCGGCACAGCCCGCCATGATCGACTTGCCGACCCCGGTGGACCCGGTGAAGCACACCTTGCGCACGGCCGGATGGGTCACGAACCGCTGCCCCACCACGGAGCCGGCGCCCGGGATCACGGTGAAGACGCCCTCCGGGAAGCCCGCCTCGAGCGCCAGCTCACCCAGCCGGATGGCCGTCAACGGGGTCAGCTCGGCCGGCTTGAGCACGACCGTGTTGCCCGCGGCCAGCGCCGGAGCGAAACCCCAGCCGGCGATCGGCATCGGGAAGTTCCACGGCACGATGATCCCGACCACGCCGAGCGGCTCGTGGAAGGTCAGGTCGATCCCGCCGGCCACCGGGATCTGCCGGCCGGACATCCGCTCGGGCGCGCCGGCGTAGTAGTTCAGCACGTCGCGGACGTTGCCGGCCTCCCACCGCGCGTTGCCGATGGTGTGCCCGGCGTTGCGCACCTCCAGCGCGGCGAGCTCCTCCAGGTGCTCATCCACCGCCGTCGCGAAGCGGCGCAACAGCCGCGCCCGGTCCCCCGGCGCAACCTGGCGCCATTGCGCAAAAGCCTGCTGCGCCCGCTCAATCGCCGCGTCGGTCTCGGCCAGACCCAGCGACTGTACGGAAGTCAGCACTGTCCCGGTCGCCGGGTTGATCACATCAGTCACTCAACGATCCTGACACGTCGTCTTCCCTGCCCAGCCAAAACACACTCACGTCTCGTCACAACCGCTCGAAGCCGCGGCGAAGTTCCCAGTCGGTGACCGCCGCGTCGAAGGCGGACAGCTCGACTTTCGCCATGTTCGTGTAGTGCGCCACCACGTCGTCCCCGAACGCCGCCGTCGCGACCGGGCTGAGCTCCCACAACCCGGCGGCCTCCCGCAGCGTGGCCGGCACCCGCGGGGCCGTCGCGTCCTCGTACGCGTTGCCGGTGAACTCGTCCTCCAGCTCGAGCTCGTTCTCCAGCCCGTGCAGCGCCCCGGCGATCAGCGCCGAGATCGCCAGGTACGGGTTGACGTCCCCGCCCGGCACCCGGTTCTCCACCCGCATGCCCTGACCGTGCCCGGCCATCCGCAGCGAGCAGGTGCGGTTGTCGACGCCCCAGCGCAGCGCGGTCGGCGCGAACGAACCGGGCTGGTACCGCTTGTACGAGTTGATGTTCGGCGCGAAGAGCAGGCTGAACTCGCGCATGGTGGCGAGCAGCCCGGCCATCACCCGCTGCCCGGTCACGCTCAGGTGGGCCGGGCCGTCACCGAGC
>Ga0307512_10005417_pt1 | contig 13327 bp, 10 predicted proteins | sample 14_EM_MG_FD_200267 | JGI IMG/M metagenome (GOLD analysis project Ga0307512, IMG submission 200267) | Populus trichocarpa ectomycorrhiza microbial communities from riparian zone in the Pacific Northwest, United States - 14_EM | ecosystem: Host-associated > Plants > Roots > Unclassified | place... | reverse complement strand
TGGGAGATCCCCACCTTCGAGGAGGTGCTGCGCTGGCGCGAGGAGCAGAGCCGCAAGCGCGGCAGGCAGGTCTGGATCTACCCCGAGCTCAAGCACCCCACCTACTTCCGCAAGCTGGGCCTCGGCCTGGAGGAGCGGGTCGCCAAGGTGCTGCGCGGGCACGGCCTGGACAAGAAGAACTCGCCCGTCATCATCCAGTCCTTCGAACCGACCAGCGTCCAGCGCCTGAACAAGCTGATCGGCAACCCCCTGGTCGTGCTCCTGTCCGCCGCCAACACCCGTCCCTGGGACTTCGTGGAGACGGGCGACCCGCGTACGGTCGCCGACCTGGTCAAGCCCGCGGGCCTGAAGGAGATGGCCTCCTACGCGCAGGGCATCGGCCCGACCCTGGACCTGATCATCCTGAAGGACGCGAGCGGCAACCTCACCACCCCGACCACCCTGGTCCGGGACGCGCACGCCGTGGGCCTGATCCTGCACCCGTACACGATGCGCAACGAGAACCCCTTCCTGCCCACGAACTTCCGCAAGGGCACCGACGCGGACGGCTACGGCGACGCCTTCGGCGCCTTCCGGACCTACTTCGCGACCGGCATCGACGGGGTATTCACCGACAACCCCGACACCGGCGTCCTCGCCCGCGAGGACTTCCTGAAGCGCTGAGTCGCGCAGACGTCGCCGCTCGTCAACAGCTGAGCCCCCGGCCCCGGTTGGGGTGACAGACGGCCGCCCCGGCAACCTCGTGCCGGGGCGGCCGCGTCGTGCCGCATATGACCCACGAGATGCTCGACACGCTGCGTCCACTGCTCGCCGCCGAGGCCTCCGCGGAGGCATATGCCTCGGGCGCTGAGCCCGGCGACCTGGAACAGGCCGTCTGGGTGCGCCTCCTGGAGCATCTCGGCACGGACGGCCCGCCCGCCGACCCGGCCGCCTGGCTGCGCGGCGCCGTCCGCTCCGAGGCCCGCCGCACCCGGCGCACCGCGAGCATCGAGCGGCCGTACGCGTCCGAGCCCGCCGACGACGGCCGGCCCGGCCCGGAACAGCTCGCGCTCACCGCCGCCCGGCGCCGGGCCCTGCACTCCGCCGTACGCAAGCTGCCGGGCCGCTGTCCGCGTCTCATGGCCGCGCTGCTGTCCCCGCAGGACCTCACATACCGGGAGATCGCGGGGGAGTTGGGTATCTCACAGGGCAGTCTCGGTCCGGAACGTTCCAGATGCCTGGGTTGTCTGCGCCGAATGCTTACGTCGGAGGTTGCGGCGCACGAAGCACGGGGATAGGAGTGAGGGACAACGGCGGAACAGGTGAGCGGGAGGCATGCACACATGGGCATGAGCGTGACCATCTCGGCGGCGACCGGACAGGACGCCGAACAGATCCTCAAACTGCAGTTCCTCTGCTACCAGAGCGAGGCCGAGCTGTACGGCGACTACAGCATCGAGCCCCTCACCCAGCCCCTCGACTCCCTCAAGGCGGAGCTCGCGGACGGCACGGTTCTGGTGGCCCGGCTGGGCGACGAGGTGGTGGCCTCGGTGCGTGCGGCGGTGGATGCGGATGGCACGGCCCGCATCAACAAGTTGATCGTCCATCCCCGGATGCAGCGGCACGGGCTGGGCGGGCGGCTGCTCGACGCGATCGAGTCCCGGCTGGCCGAGAACGGCGGGGCGAAGAGCTTCCGGCTCTTCACGGGGCATCGCAGTGAGCACAATCTGCGGTTGTACCGGAAGCACGGGTACGAGCCGGTGTCCACGGAGCGGGTGGACGAGCGGCTGAGTCTGGTGACCCTGGCGAAGGGCTCGTCGACCAGCGTGTTCGTCGCCAGCGCGTAGCGCTCCGCGGGGCCTATTCCGCGTTGGCCTATGAGGTGACGGCCCTGCTGCGGCGCAGCCAGAACAGTGCCGTCACCGGGAGCAGGACCGGGATGAAGAGGTAGCCCATTCCGTAGTCCGACCAGACCGTGGCGTCGGGGAAGGCGGAGGGTTCCGCCAGGGTCCAGGTGCCCACGGTCAGGACGCCCGCGAGTTCGGCGGCGCAGCACACCAGCGCCGCCCTGCGGGCCGTCTCGCCGCCGCGGACGAGCGAGTACGTGATGAAGCCGTAGACCAGACCGGCCACCGCGGACAGCGAATAGGCGAGCGGCGCCTTGCCGAACTCCGTCGCGATCTGCACGGCGGAGCGCGACACGGCGCCGACGACCATCACGCCGTACAGCCAGACCAGCAGGATGCCCGGACCGCCGATGAGCCGCGTCCGCCCCGGCTGCTTGTCGGTCGCCGCCATCTCAGCCTCCCCAGATGTCGTAGAGCCGCACCTGAAGCACGGCGAGGACCACACCGCCGGCCGCGACCGTGATCGAACCCCAGCGGGTGCGCTCCGCCAGTGACATGAAGCCGGCCGCCGGGATGCACGCGAAGGAACCGATCAGATACGACACGAAGATCGTCGTGCCCTGTTCCGGCTTCTCGCCGCGGGCCAGCTGGACGATGCCCACCACCAGCTGGACGAGGGTGAGCAGCGTCACCACGGCCATGCCGATGAAGTGCCAGTCCTTGGTCGGCTGGTCGCGGTAGGCGGCCCAGCCGCACCAGGCGGCGAGCGCGAGCGCGGCGACGGCGGTCGCGACCGTCAGGGCATCAAGCATGCCGCGACCCTATTACGGGCCAAAAGGCCCGATGCGATCGCCCCCGGGGTGCCCCGTAGGGTCGAAGGCATGAAGATCCAAGCCGATGCCCTCCTGTTCGACAACGACGGAACGCTCGTCTCATCCCTTGAGTCGGTGTACCGGTGCTGGACCAGGTGGGCCGAGGAGTACGGGATCACCGCCGAGGAGTTCGCGCGGGTCGAGCTGCACGGCCGCCCCGCCGCCGAGATAGCCGCCGACCTGCTGCCCGCCATGGGGGTCCCCCCGCGCGAGCGAAGCCGAGCGTGGGGGAGCGTCCCCGAGGCCGTCGTACGCATCGAGCAGCTGGAGGTCGAGGACGTCGAGGGCGGTGTCCATCTCCTGCCGGGGACCAGGGCGCTCCTCGACTCCGTGCCCGCCGACCGCTGGGCCGTCGTCACCTCCGCCACCCGGCGGCTGGCCGAGGCCCGCCTCGACGAGGCCGGTATCCGGCCCAAGACCCTGATCGCCGCCGACGACATCACGCGCGGCAAGCCCGACCCCGAGCCGTTCCTGCTCGCCGCCCGCCGGCTCGGCGTGGACCCGGCCCGCTGCGTCGTCTTCGAGGACGCGCCCGCGGGTCTGCAGGCCGGCCGCTCCGCCGGAATGACCACCGTGGCATTGACCACAACCCACCAGGCCGCCGAGCTGCACGCGGACATCGTCGTCAGTGACCTCTCGGCCGTGTCGGCGCTGGTCACGGACGGGGGAGTGGAGATCTCCGTCGGCGACTGAGAGGTGTCCACCGCTGTCCGCGATGCGGACAGCGGTTCCCGGTTCCGCGCATACGTCTGCTTTACTTTTCTCATGACCACGACGAGCAGCCGCATCCTTGCGACCGAGGCGACCATGACGCCCGGTGCTCGCTGTATGTGTCGAATGTGCGCCTGCTAGAGGGCCCCCGCACCACCCAGAGCCTCGCGCCCCGAAGCGAGACCGCTCAGATCTGCCCGTACGACCCTTTCGTACGCGACTGAGCATGCCCCGCGCACGCAGTTCTGCCGAAACCCGGCTCTCATCGCCACCGCGTGAACAACCGTGCCGCGTTCCGACCGAATGCACCCGTGCCCGGCGCACACCCACGCCCTGCACTCGACAGTGACGGAAACCCCAGTGATCACGACAACAGGCCTGAAGAAGGTCTACCGCTCGCGCGGCCGTGAGGTCACCGCCCTGGACGGCGTCGATCTGCACGTCCGTGAAGGCGAGGTGTACGGCGTCATCGGACAGTCCGGCGCCGGCAAGTCCTCCCTCATCCGCTGCGTCAACCTCCTGGAGCGTCCCACCGCCGGCACCGTGACCGTCGCCGGACAGGACCTCACGGCCCTCGCCGGGCGCGGCCCGCGTGCGGGCCGGGAGCTGCGGAAGGCGCGCAGCCACATCGGCATGGTCTTCCAGCACTTCAACCTGCTGTCCTCGCGGACGGTCCAGGACAACGTCGAGCTGCCGCTGGAAATCCTTGGCGTGTCAGGGAAGGAACGTTCCCGCAAGGCACTGGAGCTGCTGGACCTGGTCGGCCTCTCGGACAAGGCCAAGTCCTTCCCGGCCCAGCTCTCCGGCGGCCAGAAGCAGCGCGTCGGCATCGCCCGCGCCCTGGCCGGCGACCCCAAGGTCCTCCTGTCCGACGAGGCCACCAGCGCCCTCGACCCGGAGACCACCCGCTCCATCCTCCAGCTGCTGCGCGACCTGAACCGGCAGCTGGGTCTCACCGTCCTGCTCATCACCCACGAGATGGACGTCGTGAAGTCGATCTGCGACTCGGCCGCCCTGATGGAGCGGGGCCGCATCGTCGAGTCGGGGACGGTGAGCGAGCTGCTCGCGACGCCGGGTTCCGAGCTGGCCTCCGCCCTGTTCCCGGTGGGCGGCGAGGCCACCGGCGAGGACCGCACCGTCGTCGACGTCACCTTCCAGGGCGAGGCCGCCACCCAGCCCGTCATCTCCCAGCTCTCGCGCACCTACAACATCGACATATCGATCCTCGGCGCCGCCATCGACACCGTCGGCGGCCTCCAGGTCGGCCGTATGCGCATCGAACTGCCCGGCCGCTACGAGGACAACGTCGTGCCGATCGGCTTCCTGCGTGAACAGGGCCTCCAGATCGACGTCGTGGAACAGCCGGCCCAGGAGCCCGCTCTGCTGAAGGAAGGTGCCAAGTGACCTGGACCGAGATGCAGCCCCTGCTGGAGCAGGCGTGTTGGGACACCCTGTACATGGTCGGCTGGTCCACGCTGATCGCCGTCGTCGGCGGCCTCCCGCTCGGCATCCTGCTCGTCCTCACGGACCGGGGCGGACTGCTCCAGAACGTCGTCGCCAACAAGGTCATCGGGCAGATCGTGAACATCGCCCGCTCGATGCCGTTCATCATCCTGATGGTCGCGCTGATGACCTTCACGCGCTGGATCACCGGGACGACCATCGGCCGCGAGGCCGCCATCGTGCCGCTCGCCATCGGCGCGATCCCCTTCTTCGCGCGCCTCGTCGAGACGGCAGTCCGCGAAGTGGACGGTGGGCTGGTCGAGGCCGTGCAGTCGATGGGCGGCAACACCTGGACGATCGTCCGCAAGGTCCTCGTACCCGAGGCCCTGCCGTCGGTGATCGCCAGTACCACCACGACCGTCGTCGCCCTCATCGGCTACTCCGCGATGGCCGGCACGGTCGGGGCCGGCGGCCTCGGTGACATCGCCATCCGCTACGGCTACCAGCGCTTCGAGACCGAGCTCATGTGGATCACCGTGGCGATCCTCGCCGTCGTCATCTCGGTCATCCAGTTCGCCGGCGACTTCGCGGCCCGCTCGCTGCACGCCCGCGGCGGCCGCTCGGGACCGGTGCCGAAGCTGCGCCTCCTGAAGGCCGAGGAGCCGGCGCCGACGCCGGCGCCGGCCGACGTAAGCAAGGTCGCCTGAGAACCCACGGCACCTCTCACAGACTCCCCGCACCACCAACCGCGGGGTCGCTCCACCCATAAGGAAAGGCACTTTTCGTGCGTAACACCGCAAAGCTCACCACCGCCGTCCTCGCCGCCGGAGCCCTCACCCTCGGGCTCACCGCCTGCGGCTCGGACAAGGAATCCACCGCCGGCTCCTCCGACTACAGCGGACCGCTGGTCGTCGCCGCGAGCCCGACCCCGCACGCCGAGATCCTGAACTTCGTCAAGAAGAACCTGGCGAAGAAGGCCGGACTCGACCTGGAGGTCAAGGAGTTCCAGGACTACATCGTCCCGAACACGGCGACCGAGGACGGCTCGGTGGACGCCAACTACTTCCAGAACCAGCCGTACCTCGACGACTTCAACGAAAAGCGCGGCACCCACATCGTGCCCGTCGTCACGGTGCATCTGGAGCCGCTCGGCCTCTACTCCCACAAGGTCAAGAAGGCCGACGCCCTGAAGAGCGGTGCGACGATCGCCGTCCCCAACGACGCCGTGAACGAGGCGCGCGCCCTGAAGCTGCTCGCGGCCCACGGGCTGATCACGCTGAAGGCGGGCGCGGGCAGCGAAGCGACCCCGCAGGACATCTCCAAGAACCCGAAGAACCTCAAGTTCAAGGAGGTCGAGGCGGCCCAGACCGCACGCTCCCTGGACGACGTGGACGCCGCAGTGGTCAACGGCAACTACGCGATCTCCGCCGGGATCAAGCCCGCCAAGGAGGCCCTCGTCCTCGAGTCCGCGAAGAACAGCCCGTACGGCAACTTCCTCGCGGTGAAGAAGGGCAATGAGAAGGACCCGCGCGTGAAGAAGCTCGCCGCGCTCCTCACCTCGCCCGAGGTGAAGAAGTTCATCGAGGACAAGTACCAGGGCTCGGTCGTCCCGTCCTTCTGAGCCTCCCGGCAAAGCTGACGGGGCGTATACGGCGTATCGCCACGCACGGGGTCCACTCGCTCACCGGCAGTGGACCCCGTGGTGCCGTTCCCGGGCCTCATGCTGCATGCTGGGCAGTTCAGCAGGCCCTGAACACTTTCCAAGAGTTACGGAGCGGCGCATGGCTAGCACCTTCCCCAACATCTCCATCAGCACGGAGCGGTTGGTGCTGCGTCCCCTTGATGAGGACGATGTGCCGGCGCTGGCCGAGATGATGAACGACGAGCAGGTCGGGGCCTGGACCGACGTTCCCCAGCCCTATACCGAGGAGCAGGCCCGCACCTGGATCACCGAGAACGCCCCGGCGGAGCGCACCGCCGGCCGTGGACTCGACTTCGCCGTCACCGAGTTCCTCACCCAGCGCCTGGTCGGCATCGTCCAGCTCGCCAAGACCAACTGGCATGTGCGGTCCACCGAGATGTCGTACATCATCGCCCCGTGGGCGCGCGGCGAGGGCTACGCCTCCGAGGCGGCGCTCGCCACCGCCCAATGGCTGCTCGGCGACCAGAAGTTCGAGCGCATCGAGCTGCGCACGGCGGCCGACAACACCGCCTCCCAGCAGGTCGCCCAGAAGATCGGCTGTATCAGCGAGGGCGTGCTGCGCAACGCGTGCATAGCCCACGTCCGTGCGGAGAACGGCACGTGGACCGATGTGCGCACCGACTTCATCGTGTGGAGCCTGCTGCCCGAGGACCTCGACGGTGCGGGCGAGCAGCTGGCCGACTCCGGTGGTTTCACGTCCTTCTCCGACTGGAACTGAACCAGCGGATCCGGGAGCCGGGAAACCCGTAGCCGACCCACCGCCGAGCATCCCTGCCGGCGCCACCAGGTACCCTCACGGAGCCCGCCCGGGCAGCCCTGGACGACCTGCGCAAAAACCCCCTGGAGACTGACGACGATGGCCGACCGCGTCACGGTGATCGGCTGGGACGGCTCGCCGCTGACCGCCGCGGCCCGCTCCGCCCTGGGCGCCGCCACGCTGGTGGCCGGGGCCGCCCACCACCTGGCGCTCCCCGAGGTGCCGCCGGCCGCCGAGCGCATCCGCCTCGGCAGCGCCGCCCTCGCCGCCCGCCGCATCGCCGGCCATCGTGGCTCCGCGGTCGTGCTCGCCGACGGCGACCCGGGATTCTTCGGCGTCGTACGGACCCTGCGCGCACCCGAGTTCGGCCTCGAGGTCGAGGTCGTCCCCGCGGTCTCCTCCGTGGCCGCCGCCTTCGCACGCGCCGGGATGCCCTGGGACGACGCCCAGGTGGTCGTCGCCCACCCCCGCACGCTGCGACGCGCGGTGAACGTGTGCCGCGCCCACACCAAAGTCGCCGTTCTCACGTCACCGGGCGCCGGACCCGCCGAACTCGGCCTGCTCCTCGACGGCGTCCACCGGACCTTCGTCATCTGCGAGGAACTCGGCACCGAACGCGAACAGGTCACCGTCGTCACCTCCGACAAGGCACCCGACCACACCTGGCGCGACCCGAACCTCGTCATCGTCATCGGCGGACCCGCCGGACCGGGCGTCTCCGGTGAGGGCGGCGGCTGGCTCGCCGGGCGTGACCCGGGAGCCGGACCGCGCGGCTGGGCACTGCCCGCCGAGGCGTACGACGGCCCGCTCGGCGAAGGCGAAACGGATCTGCTCCGTGCCGCCCAACTCGCCCGGCTGGGACCGCGCGTGGGAGACCTCGTGTGGGACATCGGCTGCGGCAGCGGCGCCTTCGCCACCGAGGCCGCGCGCGCCGGCGCGGGCGTCATCGCCGTCGACCGCGACCTGCGGGCCTGCACCCGCACCGACACCGCCGCACGCCGCTTCGGCGTCCAGCTGCAGATCGTGCACGGCACCGCCCCGCACGTTCTGGAGAACTTCCCCGAGCCGGACGTCGTGCGCGTAGGCGGCGGGGGAGCGGCCGTGGTGTCCGCCGTCGCCGACCGCCGACCGCAGCGCATCGTCACACACGCCGCGACCCGCGACGCGGCCGAACTCGTCGGCCGGGACCTGACGGAGCACGGCTATCAGGTCGAGTGCGCGCTGATCCAGTCCGTCGAACTCGACACCAGGGCCTGGACGGAGACGGAGCGGAGTGTGGCATTCCTGCTCAGCGGCTCGCTCCCGGAGCGCGCGACGTGACCCCGCGCGTGTCCCAGTGATCCTGTTTTCCGCCTACCGGTGATCCTGTAGTCGTACCGCTCGCGGTAGGCTGGCCGACTGTTGTACCGCACCGGGTGGCCCGGCACTTCGTTCGTCAATGTCCGGAAAACACGGCCCTTTTGGGGTGGGTGTGGTACGGCAGAACCGGAGGACGCGCAACGTGGCGCAGTCCACAGCGGGCCGTCACGGATCAAGCTGTCGTGGCGGGGGAACGGCCGGGACAATGCCACTGAGTGGCTTTGTCGCCTTTTACGGGCGGGTCGTTCGTGCCGCTGGGCATACACGCTCGTTCTTCACTGCGGGGGCGGTCAGTGCGCCGTTCCCGGAGAGCTGGACGTAGAAGCACTAACCGATGGGCGAGGGGTACGCATGACCGACACCGGCCAGGTCCCGGGCGAGGGACTGCCGGAGAGCGCAGGCATGGTGGAGCAGCCGGGCGTCCCCCCGCACGGCGCGTACACCTACCTCTCCGAGACCACTGCCGAGGACGAAGACCTGTTGCTGCTGCCGGGCGCCCAGAGCCCGTGGGGCAACGAAGTCGCCCCGCCCGCGCCGGAGCCCGTCGTCGAGACCGTTCACGAGCCGGGCCCGCACGAGACGGCGGGCCGCGACAGCGGCTCCGTCGACCTCGGCGGCGTCCGTCTGCCGGGCTCCACGCCGCCGTCGGCACCGGTCCCCGCGCGCCGTCCGCTGCACCTCGGTCCGCAGATCCCCGACGCGTCGGCAAGCCCGGTCCGCTCGCTCGCCGACCGTGGCCCCGCGGGCGCACCGGTACGCCAGTCCGGCCCGCCGACGACCGGCCCCGAGTACTTCGACGCTCCCCAGCTCCGCGAGATGCCCCCGCAGGGCGCGGACCCTTGGGGTGCCCAGGCGCAGGCCGCGGTGCAGGTGCCGGTGAGCGCCGAGGCACCGGCTGCCGAAACGGTTGTTCCGGCGGCCGAGCCGAACTCGGAGCCGGTGGGTGTGGCCGACTCCGTCATGGCCGGCGTCGCGACGGAGGCCGCACCGGCTGCGCAGTCGCAGGACGGTGAGTTCACCCACGGCGCGCAGGCTACGCAGAGCGCTGAGGGCACGTACGGGGTGCAGACGGCGGAGGCCGCCGGTGCGGCGTACGGCCCGGAGGCCGGGCAGGTTCCGGTAGGGGTGTCCGCCGTCGAGGGCGCACATGGAGCCGTCGCGGGCGGTCCGCCTGCGGAGGGCGGGCCGGTGGCTGCGGGCGGACTTGCCGCCGAGGGCAGGCACGCCGATCCGGGCGGGTTTCCCGCGGACAGCGGGCACATGGCTTCGGCGGATACTGCCGCTGCCGGGCCGGCGGCTCCGGGTGGGTTTGTCGCGGAGGGTGGGTCTGTCGCTCCGGCCGGATCCGCCGACGGCGGCGGGTACGTGGCTCCGGGCGGGTTTCCTGTCGCTGCGGGGTCGGTTGCTTCGGGTGGGTTTGCTGCGGAGGGTGGGTCTGTCGCTGCGGGCGGAGCTGCCGATGACGGCGGGTACGTGGCTCCGGGCGGGTTTCCCGTCGCTGCCGGGTCGGTCGCTCCCGGTGGGTTCGACGCCGAGGGTGGACCTGCCGCGCCGCCTGGCTTCCCCGCGGACGGTGGGCCCATTGCCCCGGCGGGGACCGCTGCGGACGCGGAACAGGGCGCTGTGCCCCTGGCTGCTGCTTCGGACGCCGGGCAGGGCGATGTGATCGGAGCCGTTCCGGAGACCGGGCTGACGCCGGGCGCCGCAAACGCCCCGGAGGCCGGGCAGGCCGACGCGGCCCCGGCCGGTTCGGAGGCCGGGCCGGCCATGGGGGCCGGGCCTGCGCCGGATGCCGCACCGGATCCAGGAACCGTGCCCGTACCGGAGGCCGTCCAGGTTCCGGAGGCGGCGTACGCCCCGGAGGCCCCGCACATTCCGGAGCACATTCCGGAAGCTCCACCCACTTCTGAAGCTCTGCACACTCCAGAAGCGCTGCACCCTCCTGGAGGGGCGCTTGCGGCCGAGGGCGCGCCGGTCGCCGAGGGTGTCACCTGGGAGGATGCGCCGGTCGCCGATGCCGTCTCGCCCGAGGGCCTGCCTGCCGCCGAGGCGGTTGCGCCCGGGTCCGGACAGGCCGCCGCGCCCGAGGGCGCGCAGTTCGTGGAAGCGGTGGCGGCCGGGAACGGGCAGCTGCCCGAGACGGCCCTGCCCACGACCGGGCAGCTCCCCGAGGCCGTTGCGCCCGAAACCGGGCAAGATCCTCAGCCGCCGGCGCCGGACGCAGGCCAGGCCGCTGAGGCCGCCCCCCTCGACGCAGCCCAGCCGGCTGCCCTCGTCCCTGCCCAGGCTGTCACCGCCGAGCCCGTTCAGGCTGCCGGCGACGAGACCGCCGAGACGGCCGTGCCCGCAATCGCGCCCGGCACTGCGGCAGTCGCCGGAGCCCCCCTCTTCCCGACAGCCCCGGAAGCAGCGCACTCCGCGGACGCCTCCGCAGCACCGGCCGTGGACGCCATCGCCGCGCCCGAGCCCTCGCTCCAGCCCGTGGACGCCGGGCACCTGTCGCAGGACCAGGGCCCGCACCTCGTCCGGCTCGCTCCGGACGCACCGTCGTCCGCCGCGGACGCCGGCACACAACCCGCGGCCGCTGCCGACCACGAAGCCGCCCAACCGGCCGACGCGGATTCCGCGACGGACCAGGCGGACCCGGACCAGACGGACCCCACCGGGCTCCGCACGCCCGAGACGGCCGCAGCCTCCGCCGAGGCCACGCCCGCACTCCCGGCCGACGCCTTCGGCGACCCGGCCCGTTCGGGCCCCGGCACGGACACCTCCGAGCCCCTCGCCGCGGACCCCCCGGAACACCAACCCGGCGAGTCCGTCGGCCAGTTCGTCCCCGTCGAGGGCTCCGTGCCGACCACCCCGCACCTCGCCCCGACCCCGCCGCACGCCCTCATCCTCCCCCTGGAGGAAGAGCAGGCGCCGGAGCCGGTCGTCACGGTCCCCGCCCCCCGGGAGGCCGAGCCCGAACTCGTACAGCACGCGGAGGACCTGGACACCAGGGCCGCCGACCAGGAAGAAGAGAGCGCGGCCGCAGTGGAAGAAGTACGACAGTCCACCGGCCCGGCCGCGCCCGCGTACGAGGACGCGGAGCGCGAGGCCGTCATGAAGGTCATGCGCGAGCGCCGGGACATCCGTAACGGCTTCCGCAGCGACCCGATCCCGCACGAGGTGCTGCTGCGCGTGCTGGAGGCCGCGCACACCGCCCCGTCCGTCGGCCACTCGCAGCCCTGGGACTTCGTCGTCATCCGCTCCGCCGACACCCGGCGCAGCATGCACGAACTGGCCATGCGGCAGCGGGACGCGTACGCGAAGTCCCTTCCCAAGGGCCGGGCGAAGCAGTTCAAGGAACTGAAGATCGAGGCCATCCTCGACACCCCGGTGAACATCGTCGTCACCGCCGACCCGACCCGTGGCGGCCGCCACACCCTCGGCCGCCACACACAGCCGCAGATGGCCCCCTACTCCGCCGCCCTCGCGGTCGAGAACCTCTGGCTCGCCGCCCGCGCCGAGGGCCTCGGCGTCGGCTGGGTCAGCTTCTTCGACGAGCGGGAGATGGTCCGCGGCCTCGGCCTGCCCGAGCACCTCGAGGTCATCGCCTATCTCTGCGTGGGCTACGTCGACGAGTTCCCGGACGAGCCCGAGCTGATGCAGGCCGGCTGGTCGAAGCGCCGCCCGCTGTCGTGGGTCGTGCACGAGGAGACGTACGGCCGCCGCGCGCTGCCCGGCGAGGAGCCGCACGACCTGCTCGCCGAGACCGTCGCCCAGATCCGCCCGCTGGACGCCAAGGCGCTCGGCGAGGCCTGGGAGCGGCAGAAGCGGATGACGAAGCCGCCCGGCTCGCTCGGCATGCTGGAGATCATCTCCGCGCAGCTGTCCGGCCTGTCCCGCCAGTGCCCGCCGCCGATCCCGGAGCCCGCGGCCGTCGCGATCTTCGCCGGCGACCACGGTGTGCACGCCCAGGGCGTCACCCCCTGGCCGCAGGAAGTGACGGCCCAGATGGTCGCCAACTTCCTCGGCGGCGGCGCGGTCTGCAACGCCTTCGCCGGCCAGGTGGGCGCCGAGGTCTGCGTCGTCGACGTGGGCGTGGCGGCCGAACTCCCCGCGACCCCCGGCCTCCTGCCCCGCAAGGTCCGCGCCGGCACCTCCGACATGACCACCGGCCCCGCGATGACCCGCGAGGAGGCCAAGCAGGCCATCGAGGTGGGCATCGAGACGGCCCGCGACCTGGTGGCGGCCGGCAACAAGGCGCTGCTGACGGGTGAGATGGGCATCGCCAACACCACGGCGTCCGCGGCCCTGATCTCGGTCTACACGGACACCGACGCCGCCGACGTCACCGGCCGCGGAACCGGCATCAACGACGAGACGCTTGCCCGCAAGACCGAGGTCGTCCGCCGCGCGATCGAACTCCACCAGCCGGACCCGGCCGACCCCATCGGCGTCCTCGCCGCGGTCGGCGGCTTCGAACACGCGGCCATGGTCGGCCTGTTGCTCGGCGGCGCGTCCCTGCGTACGCCGGTGATCCTGGACGGCGTCAGCGCGGGCGCGGCGGCTCTCGTGGCCCGCGCGATCGCGCCCGAGGTCCTCGCGGCCTGCATCGCGGGCCACCGCAGCGCCGAACCCGGTCACGTGGCCGCGCTCAACAAGCTCGGCCTGC
>Ga0307512_10005415_pt1 | contig 13330 bp, 19 predicted proteins | sample 14_EM_MG_FD_200267 | JGI IMG/M metagenome (GOLD analysis project Ga0307512, IMG submission 200267) | Populus trichocarpa ectomycorrhiza microbial communities from riparian zone in the Pacific Northwest, United States - 14_EM | ecosystem: Host-associated > Plants > Roots > Unclassified | place... | reverse complement strand
TTTCCTCACAGAACCAGCCCTGCCTTGGTCCTTCAGCTCATTCACGGCGAGCCGTGAAGCTTCATCCACCCGTTCACGCAATAGTGCCACCTCTTCTTCATCCGTCGGCCATAGTTCCATCTTCTTGCCTATCACAGCCTCGACCCGTTGCATCAGCTCAACGTCGTACTGCGTCACGATCGTTATCGACTTTCCAGAACGACCCGCCCTCGCCGTCCTACCCACTCGATGAATGTAATCTTTCGAGCTGGTGGGAACGTCATAGTTGATAACGATGTCGACGGATGGCAAGTCCAACCCTCTGCATCCGGTAAGCTCACGACCGGGATAAAGAAACGACCCTCCGAAACACTCACCGACTTGCAACGTCTGTGGCGACCAAGATCTTCCGACCGCCACTTTTGAACTTCGCCAGCGCTCCAAGTCGAGCGCTTTGGCTTAATTGGCCATGCAAAGGAACAGCAGGGAACCCGAGGGTACGGAGTATCATTGATAGCCTCGGTCGGTTTCAGCATGGCGTCGATTTCCACGGCCAATAGACATACCTTTGGGCATCATGGACGGTTCTCGTAAAGATGATGATGGAGTTTGAGGCCAGACTGTTCGCTAGATAGACGAGGTTCACATCTTTTTTGACCATGGGGATGAAGAGGTAGTATTGTAGGAGTGTGGAAACGGTGGAATACCTAAATCAGTATTGTAAGCCACTAAAGTGTCAACTGGGAGGTGGGCATACTTGGACGAAACCTCGACCCTGACGGGGTTGGACAAACTCGCACGTTGCAATTTTGCGACTTTTGTTGTCATAGTCGCGGAGAACAAATAAGTCGTCCGTTCCTTGGGTATTACTTTCAGAATCTTATCGATGACAGGGCCCAGGTCCAAGTCTAACAGCTTATCAGCCTCATCGAGCACCTAACGTAGGAACCATCAGCACAGCTATTGGGTGTCCCAGCGGCAGATTTCTCACCAGGAACTTGAGAGTTCTGAGACTGAATCCCTTGGTGTTTTCGAGATGATCATTCAGCCGGCCAGGAGTTGCGACGACGATATGCGGCTTCTTTGCCAGAGCGACCTTCTGGGACATAATGTCCATCCCGCCTACGATGACGGCACAGCGTACGCCCATGGTAGAACCCAAGGCTTCGAATTGTTGGGAGATTTGATAGGCAAGTTCTCGAGTTGGTGAGATGACGCACGCGAACAGTCCTCTTGGCTCCTCCCAGAGTTTCTGTAAGATAGGTAGTGCGAATGCAGCGGTCTTTCCGGAACCTGTGGATGCCACCCCAATGATATCCCGACCCTGGAGGGCGTGAGGCAGAGCTTCGGCTTGTATATCTGTCGGTGTTTTAAATTTCATTTGCTCCAAGGCCTCTAGCAACGGGTCTATCAGACCCAATGACTTGAACGTGACCTCGGTCGAGGATGTCGAAGCTTCCTCAGGTTCTGGCATTTTTCGTGTCGAGGCCGCGGAGAGTGCTTGTGAGATTTTTTTTGATCGGAGTTGGTGCAACTCTTTTCCCCCATTTTCCTACCTCCGACCTTGGTCACCCTGTTCTTTCTTGTCGCTCGCTTTGTTGATTGCCATGTGAGATCTGGTATACAAACTCACGGCTCTGAATTAGCCGCATGCATGGCGATGGTGTTACAATGGCCGACAAACCGACAAAACCATGCTGATGCAGCCGTGTGTTGTCTTTGAAGCTTTCATCATCCGTTTTTAAGGAGCCTCCCACATGCACCACTCGGTTTCCAACAGCCCACCTCCTCGGACATGCAGTCTCCACAGTCTTCACAGTCCCCACAGTCCCCAGGGTCTCCAGAGAGGAATTGTTTCTGCGGCTGTCTCGCATCCCCTTGCCATGATAACAAGTACTGTTCAGAACGGTGCGCTCGGGAGGACGCAGAAAATATGTTGATGGGCAAACCATCCCACTACAGAGAACTCTCCAAGGTATGCAATAAGACCCTCTACTGCTTATGGCACGCCTAATCATCTGCACAGGCTGAGATTCAGGAAACACTCGGTCGATCAAACTCCCAGTGTCAGGTTGAAAAGAAGGTCTTTGTCAAAGCGAACGTGGCCTGTGATACCGAACGCAAAAAACCAAACACGTTCAAGCCACTTCCGCCTCTACCGCCTCTACCCCCGCCCAGGACACTCACAGATGTCAGGAACACCCCTAGTTTCCCAGAACTGGAAGTTACTCTCTTGCCCTACCGTTGTTGAAGCGGGCTACCCTACTCGTGAGACGGACGGAGCAGAGAGCCGTTTAACTTCAACTATGGGTTTTCCTGTTTTCATTATGCTGTATTTTTATGCTGGAAATTAGTCTGTATGATTTACGCGGCCGAATTTATGTTATGATTAGGAATGGCCTCCCTCATTCATTGTTGCCCATCCCAACGACGTAAGTGCTTCGACCTCCCCTTGGCAACACCAAGACCTTGTGAGCACCGCGTTCTTGGTATGTCTCACAACCTGGCAGCATGATAGATCCCATGGTCATCTCACCGGCGACAGGAAGAGGAGTGACTGAGGCTCTCGGTAGGGGTAGTTCTCCGTGGTGAAGAGCTATAAGAGTGATTGGTACGGTGTAAGTTTCACCATCCTAGCTCGAGACTCAGCAGCAATTTCGTTGAGCGAGTGACAGTGCGCACTTTCGCCAGGAAGTCCCCTCTCTTTTGACCGCTTACCAGCCAGTCATTGAGCAACTCTTCGACATCAAACCTCATCCTGTATGTCCCCTCTTTTTTCCCCTCGTAAGTCCCCGGTCCCCAATGAAAAGAGGTACAGATGCTGAGGAGCGCTTGGGTTGGTTGGCCTGCATACAGCGGTGTACTGCTCGACAACTTCGTTTTGGATGTGAGGTGGTCTATTAACTCGACCCGTGCAGAGGCGACAATCTTTCCGGAAGGTTTGTTGTTAGCAAGGGTTTGGATGTAACGTTGAAAGTCGAAATCACATTCATCTGTGGGACGTCGACAGGGAAGATAATCTCTTTCCACGTGTCGTCCTCATCCTCCAACCTGATTTGACGATCTGTGAGCAGCTACTGCCCCAGTCAGTAACCCGCCTAACCATAAACCAAGGGGGTACCTCTCTAGTTTTAGAAACCACAGGCTCTAGCTCCTGCTCAAGGTCTGGAACTGGCGGCGCCTCGAGTCGCCCAGTGCCGTTATACAGCGGTATCCATTTAGAGTTCATCTCGAGGGCCTTGACCATAGACTGAACGAGACTTGACCGGCAATTGACGAGAGCAGGAAATTCTTCCAGTGCTTTGTCGGCGGATCTTTCGATCAGTGTTTCAACCTCTGGAAGGGTAGAAGCGTCACTATTATGCGTCCAAGCCCGCAATTCTCCACTTGCCCTTTCTAAACTCCCGGTACACAATGTGCAGTTTGAGGGTTTCGCCCACTACCGCCGGGATAAATCAAATGAGCGGACAGACATCGGTGCGCTCCGCACCTTGGCCCACGTCAGATTCAATCTTGAACAGAAAGTTTGCGGGCTGGGCCGGCGTGACTGTCTTGGATGATGTTGAGAGCAGCAAAAAGGGAGCTGGTGTAAGTTAACGTACCAAGATACCAGAAGAATGAGGGGTGCATGGCGAGATTAGGAGTTGACCAGGTGAGTCGGATTCTGGGACAAGTTTGGCAGAACATATGCGAACGTGCTGGTTTGATGTTGTCGAAATAGAGAACCGCGTGAAAATGCTTGGGATGAAATGAGCTATTGAGCAAGCAAGAGAAAGATTCGTTGAGTACCTTGTGGCCCTGAAAAAATCCTGGACGTTGACCGCAACCGGGAGCAACGTCGGAACGATTTGCTGTAACCTCAGTGTCCTCGTCAAGTTTGACTCAGTATCCGTGACATACTCCACCCTGATGTTTACTTTCTGAGCATCTAATATGAGCCAAACAAATTTCGACGCAAAAGAGTGTTCATACTGACGATGGCAGTGTACGCAGACGTGCCAGAGTATGGTAGGAAGAACGTGACGGACGCCCGCCCCGGGATGTTCATGATCGTCAACCTATCCTCCGCAGTTATCAAAGGGAACTCTACGTTATCATAAATGAGCCGAAGCTGGTTCTACAGGGAAAAATATCGGCTCACTTTCATCCGCGGAAGATGCATTCAAAAAATCGAACTTGATCCCAGGGTGGGACGAAAATTTGAGCGTTGCGTGGGAGATCTGGTTTCGTCCGGTGGTCAGTGTCACTTGTGCATACAATGGGGCCCCAAGCTCGACTACGCAGGCGGTCAATCGTCCGCCACGAGAACGCAAGCTTTGTCATCAAACGTACTCTGTCGCGGCTGATCCATCTTGACATCTATCGACTCTGGATCTTTCGGTATCCGCACCACAACAGGGAGCTCGTCTATCAGTCGCGACACGTGGGATTTCTTCCGATGGTTCCGCTGGAACAATAGCTTGGAGAATCGCACTTCGCTGCGGTCAAGCACAAATGGACCAGATGATGATGACTGACATAATTAACCCGTAGCCAAAAGGAGGGGGGATGCCCAACTTACTGTGCACCGTAAGATTACTTCCGTAGACCCCGAGTTCAGTATCGCATCTCCCGTCGTCGTAAAAGATATCTTCTCCGTTTCTGGCCCCGTCAATACAACTCTCACTTCATCCACTGATAAATCCTATACGAAAGCTATCATTCGGAGGACAGTTAATAATCCAAACACACCCACCGATGGTAGACTATTACGAATGACTACACCAAGTGTGTATCCGTCCACAGTCCCGATCGGTCGTGCAGTGCGTTTGGGTATCTCTATCATGAGCACAGGGTGATCCTCGATCGGTACATCTGAGTGGGTTCATGAGTTCACATTTTCAGCGGTGTTCTTCGAACGAACCTGACTCCAACTTAGAGGCTGCAGACTTAAGTTGTTCCGTAAGCGCGGAAAGGTACACCTTCGGGTCCGTAACTTGACCAAGAAGCTCCCGGGAAAGATCGCTGGCATACATCCTCAGGAATTCTGTCACGAGCATCACCCACTCCTGGTCCCGACTCCTTTCACTCTGTGCGTGAATCTGAATCGCCTGGTAACGCATAAAGGACTGCAATGATGACCACCCTCCAGGGCCATAATGCCCGGGTAACTCTGAAAATGTTTGGTACGCCTTCGGTAGCCGGTTTCGGTGACTGCAAGGTTGTTGGAAAAGTGCTCCCAGAGATACCAATGTGGAGCTTACACGTCGAGAGCTGCCAATTTCCCGTGCAACATTACTGCAAACTTCCTTCGATTCCCCTTTGCGTACGCATCAATGGTCCTATTCGTCAGATTGACGTAGAGATCATAGAATGCCGTTCTATCCTGTATTGCAGAAAAGATCTCTGCCAGAGATATCTTCTGCGAGGAATGTGAATTGCTTCGATCCGATACCGCGAGAGAGATTTCCAAGACGGAAAACGGAAGCGACGCTGGTAGATGACCAACAACAACGCCAATAATGTCCAACTACTGGGATACATTAGATGGACTCAAGATTCTCCGTGAGTTCGCACCTGATGGACAGCCATATCCAACAAACCGCCCTTCGCAGCGCTGAATCTTGCGATCGCTGCACTGTCTAGGTTGAAGGGTTGTGCCCAGTTCTCTGCCTGCTCGACCACGCTCAGTGCGGAAGAGTAAATCCATGACTCGACGAAGAACCGTGGCAACACCCCCTCCGTCGGTCATCAGACACATAGGCGGAATGCCGAATGGTCCTTACACACCTGTGCTTCTCTGAGTCGTTTTCCAAACATTGCAAGAAAGGCACTGGATTTCTGACAGACATCCAAAACTCTTCCCATCATGCCAAGGATGAGACATTGGCGTGCAAGCACGTAGACACGGAAGTCGAAAACCGTGATTGTGTTTGCGAGAATGAGATCGCGGTATGCCTTCTTGTTTAACGAGAGAAGGGGGGCACTATCGTCCTTCGGGCCAGGTGATATAAATGTGCCAAACCAGGTCATACTCTTCTCCTTCGACACTTGGAAGAACAAAATTTCCAGTTCGTCGTATTGGGTAAGCACATCTTCATATAGTCCCATCCCTTCGAACAAGAAGGCGAGGCTTTCCTAAGGAGTCATGAGCAAAGTAGAAGCGGGAGCTGGTGCACGACCTTGCCTTAAGGATGAAAAATGTGCAGAAGTTCCATCCAGGCATTTGCCTCTGGCCTTCGGACCGTTTGACTTCCTCTTCCCGAAACGTGACAACAGCATCGAATGCACTCAACAATCCGTCCTTCAACTTGGAGCTGAAGTCAACCCAGGTGGTCGGATTGTCCTTTCCGGGAGACCACGAAAGCTGTACACATCTAGAAAGATATTTTCAGCTTCATGTGTATCGGTGATTCGTAGGAAGACGAGCCTGTCTCGCTTTTCAGTGTTATAGTCCGCACGTATTTTGTCCAAGACCGTCCCTTTCATCTTCAAAAACGTCCCTCCTGATGCCCGTACATCGGGAGACACAAGATGAACGATCATCCACTCCTGGTTTCTCCGCTGCGTTGCTTGAGCGTACCAATCCTTTATTTGCTTGCGGACGGTTGTTTTATATGCCTCAATATCCTGGGAGAAGAAGTTGAGTACCCCAATGTTGTGTTAAGAATGAGGCCTGAACATACGTCGCATGTCACCACATAGAAATTCAGCAATGGTCTCTCCAGCCAACTCGCTGGAATATGTGAGGCGGATTCTCCAGGCACACTGTCGAATGAAACGAGATTTATATGAAGTTCTTGAACCGTTCGTATTGAAGACCGAGATGCTGATTTCCAGTGGAGATTTCTGAGGGGCAGCTGTGCAGTGATAGCAGACCGGAGCTGGTCCCAGAGATCGGTTTGAGACTGTAGGTTCGGGGACGCGGCGTACGTCACCGTGACTCGCTGGACTGCCATCGTGAACTATGAGCGACAAAAAGCATCCGCCTCGTTGTGGATGACCGCAAGGAATAAGTCAGAACGCTTTGGTGAGATCAAGGCGGTTGACAAGATAGACGCAGGTGATGTCGATCACACGTCTTCGTCGCTGACCATGATGTCCGCTACGACTGCTCGGAGGCTCCAGAGGCTTGTTCAACTGCTTCTTTTCGATCCCTCATACTACTGGTACACCGCTCTTCTCGTACTTCTAGGAGATACACTTTTGATACAGCTCATAATCCGCTTCGTACGATGTCAGACACCTCTTACTTCGCTTACGGCAATCAGGACACGAGAATGAACGCGTTTTCACAGACACAGAGATCGACTGGGAGACATATATGTACCATATCGAACACTATCTTCGAGGTGAACGGAATTACTCTCTGATCGATGGACCGACTGGGCTTCTGGTGTGAGTATTTTTCGGGTGGGTTTAATGGGATGTGGCAGTTATTCACGTTTCACAGGTATCCGGCCGGCCACGTATACGTACACCGGCTCTTGTATGCGTTGACGGATTCTGGAAAGAACATTCGCCTCGCCCAACACATTTATGGCGGACTCTATCTGGCCTCGGTTGCCCTCACGTCTGCCATTTATAGGAAGACCGCAGCCCCAAACTGGCTATTACTCTTACTGCCATTAAGCAAGAGGCTCCATTCGATATACGGTCTGCGGATGTTTAATGATTGCTGGGCAGCTGTCGGTGTTCAAGCCTCCGTCCTCGCCTATTGCAGCGGGTATCTAAAGATTGGGACAATCATCTATGCGTGAGTTCCGCAGCAGATACCCATGATTTAATTCGATGGACACTGACGTGCGGTCTAGTGGTGCCCTATCCGTGAAGATGTCGAATATGCTATATCTTCCAGGTATCATGGTAGTGACGTGCAGGGAGAAGGGTCTGCTCACGACGGCCTGGCATGTGGCAGTCATTGTCGCCTTGCAGGGCCTCCTTGGTGTCCCGTTCTTACAAGAATATCCTTGGGAGTACCTTGCCGGCGCCTTTGATTTCTCACGAGTGTTCCTATACAAATGGACCGTCAACTGGCGCTTTGTTCCAGAAGAGATCTTCATAAGCAAGCCATTTGCAAAGGGACTCCTTACTATCCACCTCGTAATCCTTGTTGTTTTTCTCTTGAGAAGGTGGTTTGTCGATCTTCGCGGACCATTCGCTGTTATCATCGAAACGATCAAGTACCCTACAAAACCCGCTATAGCATTGCCCACGACATCCGATTGTGAGTGTTCCTCGAGCACTTACCTGTACCACCGCTAACGTTACAATACAGCCATAGTTGTGATCTTATTCACATGTAACCTCATTGGAATGACTTGTGCACGCTCTCTGCATTACCAGTTTTACTCGTGGTACGCTCAGCAGTTGCCTCTGCTTACGTGGAAGTCGTTACTTGAGCCGAGCCAAATTTCAGGATGGAGGCGGCAAGCCCCGCTCTTCATCTTACAGTCAGTCGCTTTCAATTCGTGTCAAGCTGCTGCTAACGTTATAACCTAGGATCTTGTTACTGGTTGCTGTCGAATACTCGTGGAACGTATTCCCCTCTACAAATATTTCGTCCCTTATATTACTGGCCGTCAATTCATCACTGATTCTTCTCATCTTCTTCTCGGGCGCTGGGCAGAATCGGACAGTGCAAGCGGAGGTTAAAAAACTATCATAAAATGCCTTCCAGTAGACTAGGCCTGTAACATATTTCGAACATTTCCTTCACCCTCCGCTAAGCCTCGCAAGAAAGCATCCTTATATTCTTGTTGAGATCTAGCATCGACTACGTCCGGTCCCAAGGCTGTAATGCTGTCGTTCACATACTGATCGATAAATCCAAGCCTTGAGAAGTCCATAAGGGCGAAAATCTTGGCAGTCATTAACCCGTCGGAATGTCCTTTAGTGGCGACGGTATCAGTTGCATGGGAGTTGACCGGCGACTCGTTCCGTTTCCTTCCCAACGTAACGAGGTGGTAAAAGACATCGAAGGGGTGGAAACCTGAGGGATGCACAGGTAGCTCGCGTCTGTGACTCTTGGGCCACAAGGGTTCCGCCACAGATTTGATCTTTGCCATCAGCCCAGTCGCAACAGGCAGGCGGTTATCTGGGAAGAGGGATGCGATGTCGCTCGGTGAGAGCGTAGCCTTCGATGTTTGACCGTACGAGAAAAAGGTTGGCGGGAGAGCTCTCCCGACAGCAGCCCTGAAACACCATCCGGGATCTTTGTCACAGTCTTCCTTCTTGTACGCTGTTTATCCCCTCCGTCAGTCTGCAGAAAGGATGACATGATCGAACAAGATCGTACCCCAGAAACTCCACCCCGCCGCTGCAGTTGCATAGACACCCATCTGTCCAGTACAGAACCTCCTCCGTGCTTCATCAGGATCCTTCTCGGACGACAAACTTTGAGCTGTAAGAGCGCAGGACCACTCGTCGATGACGAGATTTCGGCGTTGATTCCCAGAAGCGTTTATTAACATTTGAAAAATCCCATTTTCGACGTTTTCAGAGTGCTTGGAAGCAGGCATAGAAGCATCCGACGGAGTGAACACGTAGTACGAATGATAGTCCTGCACAACGAAGTCCTGTCGTCCGTGAACAAAGTCGCTGAATTTCCAAAGATTGAACCCGTCGTGTAGGTATAAAGGAAAGGTGCTCCCATACGACGAAGCTTCCCTCATCTCCGCGATAACTCTCTCATCTGTTTATCTGTGTGAGTGATTGAGCCGTATGACATGTATCTCCGACGTACAGAACGGGATGAGTTCTGGTACGTCCTTAGGTTCGTTGAGCATTTGGATCCCGACCACGTTCGTGACCGGCGCGAGCTCCCTCATGAGGGATGTTAGGATGTTGGCAGTGCGGTCCATGTTAGACTGAGACTGGAATAAACCAGTCGCGCCGTCAGATATACCGGAATGACCTTGCCCATTCTGGCTCCCGACGGCCCCATGCAGGTCAACTAGAACGCCAAGCCCAGATTTTCCCGCCATATTTATCGCCCGTTTGACCCTTGGCCAAGAGTTTTGGTAGACAGACGAGACCTGGTCGTAGTTCGTGCCTCTGCAGTATTCCGGCCCAAGGTTCCAGTATCCAATGGGCAATCGTACGGTATTGATCCCGATTCCAGCAAGGTAGTCCATATCGGGTTGAGTGATCCAAGTATCCCAATGACGTTCGAGAACAGACTGGGCACCTTCCACAGAACCCCAACCGTACGCAATATCCAGTTCAGAAACTTTAGGGCCGGAAGCACACAAGAACAACGACGGCGACATCCAGTCTTCGTGAACAAACCTGTTGGAGGAGATTGAACCGGCAATGACGAAAGGTTAAACATGCACCACTAACCAGGATCCAAGGTTTACGGACTGCTGTTGTCGATACCGGAATATTGCGGCCTTCGCGGAGTCGAATGGCGGAAATTCCTGGTCGGTAACTGGTGGCGCTGAGTAGGGTTCTGGACTACAGTTGCCTTGAACATTGAAGCCCAGAGGATCAGAAGAAGCGATGGAGGTGTTGCCAAAGATTCCAAAGGGGTCGAACGAGGAACTATTCCCGAGGGCAGAAAGCAAGGGGGGCGCAGGTGTTGGCTTGAATAACCCAGAAGTCAGGTTGAGCGACTGCAGCAACGTGCTGAACTGTTGGACTTCTGCCTGCATGGTGGAAGAAAAACACAGACGACGAGTGCACAAAGTTCACCTCCAACAACAATTATCAGCAGTCACGCCAACCTTAACCAACCTTGAGTTAAGGGAGAACAAAAAACACTGCCCCGGAGAGGCTTGAACTCTCGACCTTGTGATGCCATCATATAACAGTCACACGCTCTAACCAACTGAGCCACGGGGCACCACGAAGTCTATTCCCCCTGTGGGTCCCACAAGGTTTTTAGGGAGCATGGATGAGAGAGAAAAATGGTTGCAGTGCGTCGTGCTAAGGATACATCTGAGGTTCAATATTCGTATTCATGACGCGTCATGGTCGGTGGAGGGCCCAGATTTTGTTTTCCGCCTCCTCTTCCGTTTGTGTCCATTGTCAAGAGCTTGGCTAGTTTCAACGGATGCCTGAACCCCGCCCTGCTCATCATCGAGTTTTCGTTTAGAACCTATGGCGATGGAATTGAACTTGGGTTTAAGTTGGGCGGGCTGTGGAACGATAGGTTTCTTCTTTTTAACGCTGAGAGGGTTGGGGCCCTTAGGCCCCCTCTTTTTCATCTTGGAGGGCTCGGTTTGGCGAATGGAGGCAGAGAGTTTGGCTAACTCGGATCCAGAAGGCCGAAGTGCAGCTTCATCCACCTTTAAAACGGCGATAAATAACAGAAACTGTGAACCCAACACATTCAACTCACTTTTTCCTTGGCTTTCATTGTCGCATTACTGGGTGGTTCGAGGATCATTACCGAACGATTGATATGAACGATGGGTACGGCAGGGATGTCGCGCAATGTCAAACGTAGGGGCTGGGATTGTGTGGCAACGACGTAACGGTGTTTGTTCGTTTCGCCTGTTCAAATTCAGACTTAGTCTACGGAGTAAGTCTGGAATAACAACGTTACCGATGACATCTTTCAGGCATGCATCCCCAGGAATAGCCTCTCTGTGGTTGCATTTCCTTCGTTCAAAACCCTTGGCGAGGTCCACCACAGGTTGAATGGTTTTCCCTTGAAGATAAAGTTCGTGGATACAACATTGCGTTATCACTTGACTTGGCGAGGGCTGTTCAATCGGACGGGAAGGGGAAAGAGGGGGTGAAACGTACTCAGTTTGGCAGTCCCTTGCAAGACAGTGGCCAGCTGGTTAGGCAGATCCATAACACCCTGGTGCGCAGTTTTACACATCTCCGAGTCGACTACAGCCTGCAGCTGAGAAGGAAAAACTACCAAATAGAAAGGACTTACCAAGCACTTGGTACGGTTGCCTGAACCCAAAAGACGTTGAGTATAGGGCCATTAGTTTCCGATACGCCTTGGCTCTTTTCTGTCTCATTTTTTCGAGGGAGAGTGATCTCGGAAGTTACCGATCGTTCCGTCAACTCTTCAAGGATGCGTTGGACGCGTCCGTTACAGCAGGCCTTCGCAGGTGCAGGTGCTCGCTCATCTGGTACGCTTTCATTGTTTTTGGGTGTGGGACCCCCTTTCTTACGTGATATACAGTGTCGTGTTTACACATACAAGTGACTGGCCTACCGAAAACCACCCTACCACAGGATGTTCAGAGGCTTGTGCAGACGCGGAGACTTGAAAATGTTTGCGGAAGTGAGTCGGTCACCTCTCGTAGCTATCCCGAGCCTGACAGGTTTTCTTCTGTGCCAGTATTCATGGATTACGATCGTTTCCGGCCAACTGGAACCGCGTATCTGTCCCTATCCTCCAAAAATTCTATGGCCCGCAACCTGCGATTGCTGGACAAGGCGACAATTTCATCCCTATCAATTCGTGCCACAGCTATTCCGAACTCTCTTTCTGTTGGGAGGACGCGCGGCTCACTCGGTCGTCAGGAAGCTGTTAACAAAGGGCTCATCGACGGAAACGGGCCTAACGGCGGGACTTCCGGGAATGGAAAGAATGTAATCATCTGGGGTCTCCCTGGGAAATTACCCCCGGATGGTTTGAGAAACTATCTAAGGGCATTCCGGCTATCCGACGCGAATGGTCAGGAGAGCATCGCCAAAATTGAGCCGTGAGTTTTGGGTGTGTGCATATGCTTTGGTCTTCGTCTAATGTCATGTTGTAGTGCAAAGTTATCCCTTACTTCGAGGCATCTGGTCCGGTGCTCGACCCCGTCCGAAGCTTACCGGCTTGTCCGTCGTTTCCACATGACCTACTTTAGCGAGTCGGTCTACGGTGACAGGTATCTGTTAGGTGCCCGCGTGGTTTCATAGCTATCAGTTGTTTAATCTCGTAGACTTGCATATTTTACTCGTAATTACACGCCTAGCAATGGTGCATCAGAATGGCAGTTGGCCTCAGTTTGACCCACCCAACAAGTAAACGGAATTACCGTGGGAAGTGAGTCAGACCCAACTTCCGCTGGCGGTGTGGGACATGATCTGGAATTGCAGCGCGAACCACGATGGCTGCGGTCTACTGGGGACATGAGCTCTCGCTCCAAGAATTGTTCAACGCGTTTTCTTACAAACTGGAAGAAATCTCGACTGATCCCGACAAGTACGTGACGCAGCCAGAATTCCAGCCCGTTGTTCACACATCGCAGGTTTTCTAAAATCCAGGTCGATGAGGTCCGCACGCCTTGAACATCTTTCAGGGCGTGCACTGCTGAGATACCGCGCTGCAGATCGCAAAGATGGAGCAGGGGATGACGTCCGCGTCGTTTCGCCTCAAGTCCCTGATAAACTCCTCCAGCCAGATCAACCGACT
>Ga0307512_10005414_pt1 | contig 13335 bp, 13 predicted proteins | sample 14_EM_MG_FD_200267 | JGI IMG/M metagenome (GOLD analysis project Ga0307512, IMG submission 200267) | Populus trichocarpa ectomycorrhiza microbial communities from riparian zone in the Pacific Northwest, United States - 14_EM | ecosystem: Host-associated > Plants > Roots > Unclassified | place... | reverse complement strand
AAGCGAGGCCGATGGGGGCAAGCGAGGCTGGTGGGGGCAGGCGAGACCGGTGGGGGCAGGCGAGGCTGGTGGGGGCAGGCGAGGCCAATGGGGGCCGTAAGCCGCCGGGCCAAATCCATAGTCAACAAAAGGCAATGAGCAGACAAATTTCGGTGAGACATATGCTCCGGTTGGAAAGTTAACCACCTTTTGATATGTCATCTCTCTGGTCGGGAGATGTGGATGGAACATGGATCACTTGGACGTAGTCACCGCATTTCTCAACCCCGATGTCGATGATGATGATATCTATGTGGTGCTCCCAGAACGCTGGCCAGAAGGCCACAAAGATACACGCACGTATGCACCATCGATCATTGTGAGCCTCCAGAACGCCCTCTACAGTCTCAAGCTAGCACCGCGGCTCTGGCACAACAATATCAACACCTTCATCCTCTTCCACGGGTTCACACAGTCACAAGGTCATCCTAACCTCTATATCCGCAGCGATGGCATTCTCATCCTTTTGTACGTCGATGACATCTCCATGATATATGCGCATACGAAGTCTGCCACCAGAGCAGCAATCGAGGTCAAGGCACAGCTCTCGGAGAAATACAAGGTCATGAACCTCGATCCAGCACCGCGATTCCTCTGCATCGAGATCCACCGCGATGAACACGGCACTGGCATTAGTCTTTGGCAGAAGGCTTTCATCACCACGATTCTTAAGCAATTTCACATGCAAGATGCACAAGGAGTCACAACTCCCATGGACCCCAATCTGAAACTTGACATAGCCGACAATCGGGGGGAGAACGAACTTGACAAGGAGAGTGTCAAGCACTATCAACCGATCATCGGATCGTTGATGTACGCAGCACTTGCAACGCAGCCAGATATAACATATGTAGTCGCTTCTCTCTGCCGATACAGGTCCCGTCCATTCACCAGCCATATGACAGCAGTAAAGAGTGTGCTCCAGTAACTCAAAGCCACAGCAGACTTTCGACTGCACTTCAACGGCAACGGCATCAGGAATGGCAACGGCAATGGCAACTACGGCGTCACCGGATTTACAGACTCTGACTGCGCCAGCGATAGCACCGACCGCAAGTGTCAAGGAGGGCATGTCGTCCTTACGCATCACGATGGTGGCGCCATATCATGGCAGTCTCGAAAGCAAGACCTAATAGCCCTATCTACACTCGAAGCCGAATACATCGCCTGCTCCAAAGCCTCCCGAGAAGCAAGATGGCTGCTACAATTGCAGAAAGATATTCACAGCTCTCCGAGTGACACATCTCCGCTACCGGTCTACTTTGACAATCAGGGTGCCCTCACACATATCACAACCGGAGTGATCAAGGCCAGAACGAAGCACATCGATGCGTGCTACCACAACAGTCGAGATCTCCATGCTCGCAAGATCGTCGACTACTTCTATGTACACACAAACGAAAATGCAGCCAATATACTAACAAAGGCGCTCACAACGGAGAAACACAGGAAGTTCATGAAGACAATGGGATTATGGTAGAAAGAGTGGCACGAGGATGGAATATTGATTTAAGACTGTTTCATGTATCTGTTTGATTATGGATGGCCATTCACAGCGTACGGTGGTACTTTTTCCCTGCTCACGGTCACTTCTCGCGGGCAGGGTTTTAAGCAGGCTACTATGGGAATCACTTGCAGCGCACGTACGCTTGCTATCATTTGTTTATATGGATGTTTCAATCTTCAATCATGCTTGGTACTCGCATTTGTTTAGTTAGTTCTTGCTTCACGGAGTGTAGCAAGAGGGGGGAGTGTTGCCGGAAGCCATAAGGTTCAGTGCATGGTCGTGACTATCTCTTTAGACTTCACACCATGACTGTCCTTTTAGACTTCACACGATGCTCGCCCTCATGCTCATCATACTTAAGACGCACCTTTGTCCGTCTCTCCTGTACCTACAATCAACTCACTCATTCACATCAACATACGAATCGGATCATAGTGTTCATGCTTGAAAATTATGACTTTCGCTCACAAGACCATAGGTACTAGCAAGTCTCTGTCACTGGCGATCTGATCTGATCATTTGCGTCTTTGTGGTGCAGTAAGCGAAACAGAACGCAAACCCGACAGTCAGTTGCAGTTTCTTTTCGCTATGAACGCTCCAGATGTATCGAACTGAAGAATGACTTTGCCAGTCGGACTAGGAGTTACCAAAACGTATCCTGCACACACTATTAAAATCGTAGTTCGACCAAACAATATGGCACTGTGCCACATCATCGCCAAATCCCTCTAGCCATCTCCATGGAAGGGTGCGCACTGTTTGAGATACTATCGACGAAGGGCATGATGTTACCGCTATACATACTAACAGTTGCAGCTACGTATGTATGTGTTAGCGAACCCAACCTGTCTTCGTGTTTCCTGAACTCTTAAACGCCATCGTAACTTCGTCTGCAATGTTGACGGTATCATACTGTTCCTTACAATGGTAGTATTTTGCAACGCAAGACATTCACTATACGCAAACCTCGAAATCTCCTGCACGCCAACGCGTGAATAATCCTTACTAGTGTCAAATTATGATAATAACATACGCCTTTTTTTTTTATTTATGCTACCGTAGTTCGCGCTTTGATAAAATTTCCAATCTACTTCTGAGACTTGGCAGATAACCCCATCCTGCCATTCCGGTTCTCCCGAGAAGGTCCAATGAGGGCTCGAATTGGAACCTTCAACATGGAGTACATAACGTATTATCCAGTTGGATCCATCATTTTTGCAATTTGTAGCTCGTGCAGGCTAGGCTGCACGCATGAGCTCAACAGCACGCCTATGAAGTCAAGAAGTCCGGCAAGTTAGAATAGAAACCCGACAATTAGCAACGGCGTATACATTCTACAATGTGAGCTCTACGTGTCACCAATAGAACGGATCCATCCAGATGATATGGTAAGTATGTATCGGCCATCGCAGGAGACATCAGAACCACAAGGTGTCGAATTAGTGTGGGGTACTTGACATGATTGGCCGTGGATAATAGTGCTGTATTTACCTCACTTGCAAAACTCTCGGTGCGAGGCTCTACCCCTGTTACCGGGACATATTATGCAACTCTAGAAATAAAAGACTTGTCGGCGAGAGTATGAATACGTGCTGTAATAATGTTTCAAAGGTATCCTCCGCTGGCCGTGGTCAAAAGAATGATTCTGCGTATGATTTCAAAGTTTTAGAAGACTCACAAATTACTAACCCCTAACATTGCCAAACATATATGTCATCGATACTTATGGGCCTCACGATTAAACAGTGCAGAATAAAGAGTTTCCACACTACCAATAATATGTAGAATGTATTTGTCTTCTGCTTAAAAGTAAAATGCGTAACACAATGCCGTTCCTTGCATCCTTCACATCCGCCAGAAAGAATCTCAAGACAACTATGTTGCCGTCGTACGCGGCTAAACATTGATGTACCAAAGTCGTCCCAATTCCTTTCTGCCCCATCATAAGTCACTAGCCTCAACAGCTAAAAGTACAAGTACACTTACCTCCTTCAAGACCAGCTCTGGCCTCCATGAAATGTTGAGCCATTGTACTCATTGTGCTTGGAATCCTTGTAGGTACGACTATTGTTTGTGGTATTGTTGCTGTCGGTCGTTGTCGTGTTGTTACTGTTCGTCGTGTTGTTACTGTTGTTCGTGTTGTTACTGTTTTTTGTGACTATGTTGTCTCGGCCAATGGTGTTCTGGCTGTTGGATGTACGTCCAGTGCTTTGGTAGGCGTTGCCGCTGCCGCTGCTAGAATTGTTGTTGGATCTGAAGAAAGGCCACATAGTCGCTGGTGTTTGTTCGTTCGGAAGGGGCAGCGTACGAGATTCAGGTGTTGTGGTAATTTCTCCAAAAGAACGTGCAGAAGGAAAGTTTGTCACGGTAGTCATTCGGGGTTTTGTAGAAATTCACTCAGAAAGAGGGCTGCTGACATGGTAGCCAGGCACCCCGGGCAACATCCGCCTAAGTGCACAATACAGCGGCAAACAGCTGGAACTGCGCTGTTTGTCACATTTTGGGTGGTGGTGTCGTGGAAAATAAATCGACACAGTAGAAGGGTGTAGATTCTGCAGGGCATATTTCTTAGCATTACCGGCGCAAGTCCTGGTTGCGCTTTTTCTTTGCTGTTCTGTGCCCGGAAATCTGGTGGTGTCGTGGAAAATAAATTGGCAGTGGGAAGGGTATGCACACTGCAGGGCACATTGCTTGGCATTTACCGACTGCAAGTCGCAGTATGTGGTTTATTTGTGTGCTATGTGCATGTGGCCAAAGTAAACCTTGGTGGCAGCCTTATATCCGCCCCGAAAGGTGAAGTTGCATGAAAACCGACAGAGCGGACAATCTAGAAAGCGGATGCGGCGCTACAAATAAACCGGGTTATATGGACTTCCCGGATGGGCCAATCCCAAAATGTTACTCGGCATCTAGGCAACATTGTGCGCAGTGTGTCACTAAAACAGCTGTGGAAAATTTGAAGGCTGGATAAAGGTTTGGAGGATTTTGTGATGACGTGTCGGAGGTTGTTGTGTGAACTTGTACGTTTGGCAACTCTGATAAAGTTTGGGGTGGGGCTGCAGGGTGTGCCGGATGGGGAATGAAGGTAAGACCTTCCTGCATGGGCTGCATACATAGCATATGTAAAGTTTGGCTAGCTTTAACATTACGCCAATAAGGTTCCGTATCCAAACTTCACCCAATAATCGGCCGCATCCTAATCAATGCAAACGCTGCGGTACCATTGAGTACTTGGGTATAGAAGGCGAAACCGGCAATGCTTAATCCCTGCTTGCATAGAAGGGTGTGTGGATCGAGGCTATCGTCTTCCAAACCCGAGTACTCGAGATCAAAACACCCTGTCGATCAGTCCATTGGAACAGGGATGATGTGAGTGTTTCGATATTTTGTTAGTTTCATCACGACGCCAAAGCTTTCCTTAGTTAGATCGCAACGCAGAAGACGCAACGCAGAAATTCCGACAATCTGCTACAACTCCCGACAAGAGGTGTCTACATATTATGCATAATTTACCTTGTAGTCGATCTCTGACAATTTATGATTATGAGTGATATTGACAATCTGTGTAAGTTTAACTAGGCAATGAGAATGAGATTAGATTCATAGGGCGATGTGATGTGGAGGTATGATACAGTCGCATTATGTTGATAGGCAAATTGTGCTATCGACAGCATGTCCATTCGACACACTCAGTAGTGAAGCGGCCACAGCGGCGACAGATGCCAGCCACTGCTGCTTTGCAATAGATAGCCACTTCCCACTGCTAGTTAATGCCTAAGCTGTTGCCACATGGTATCCCAGCATCACCGCAACCGTAATAACATTGTTACTCGCCACGTACCCATACCTAAATGATGAAATGATGAATCTGAGTAGATTCTGTCTACGTAGAGCATAGAGAGACTCACAATATATAAATAAGGTGTCGTGCCCTATCAAATGCCTTCGGCGCTACCGGCATGCCCTGTGCGTTACCGTGGATAGCTAATACGAGCCGAGTGATATATGTTGACATTCCTCTCGCTACATTCTGTAGCGCAAGGAACAGGAACAAATAATCGAGATGAAATATGAGACGAAGCAAGCGTACGTGCGCTGTGAGTGGTTCCTTTAGTAACCTTTTTGAAGCTGCAGTGAAAGAGTACCACTGTAGCACGACGATGGGATCCATACAAATCAAAAAAATTCATCGAATCCAAAAAGAAATGTGAAACAACCTTAAATCCAACCTTAAATCGACCTCCGTCGTCTCTTCTCTATCAATCTTGGCTGGATTGAGTGACCGTTGTTGCTTCACCTTTCTTAAACCGGAAGCCGGCGGAGATAAACCGCCGACTTCTGATAGTCCAGTGACGTGGTATGACGCACGAAATTTCCACTTGAGAAATTCGCTTCTGCTACCGTTCTCCCATTGTTTTCCAAACAGTAGCGTGCTTATCTTTGATGAGAGCCATTGTGAGTATGTCGGCCACATTATCGTCCGTAACCGAGCCTGCATATAAGCCGAGTAATGGGTCCATGATACGAGTGATGGCTTGGTGATTTGACGATAGCCCGTCGGTCGCGTGACAGAGCTCATCAAGTGGTCTCAGATGTTGGTGATGGTGCAGACTAGCTGCTAACTGTTTTGATATGTTGTATCCATGCTTAATAAAGTCATTTTAGGAGGGGGAATATGCAGTATCACAGCGGCAACCTCCGCTAGGCCCGACAGATCGCCGCTCTGGGCCTTAGGAGCCTTTACTCATGTCCTGCTCTAGACCAAGTTTCTGGACCCTAGAAAACTAGCAGGCCTCTGGACTATTAAGGACCGTATCCGGGTCATTATGATTCGAGTGGTGATATATGTAAAGGCACTTGATTTAAGCAGTAGATGATGTATCATTCCGGTCGTGCGGTCGTGTATATCCACCCGAGATGGAGCAACCATTTGGCTTCTCGGCAGACCTCCAAGTAGGAGATATATTCCGCTTCGAAAGTTGACATGGCAATGAGGTCTTATTCCCGAGATTGTCACAACATGGCACCATCACCGTCGTCGGCGAGAAAGGCGTGGCCTCCTTGAGACTTGCGGACGGTACTATCACAAGTCAAAAGGATACCGTATATCCAGCGAGATGACATCGTGACCGTTACCGCTGAAGTGTAGCCGAAAGTTGGCCGTGAATTTGAGATACCGGCGGACAGTCTTTGCGGCGGAAGATATCGACACAGGGTGGTGACTGCAATTGATATGTCAGCTGAGTTGCAAGTGCCGCGTACATAAATGAACCGACGATTGCTTTTGGTATCTTCCAGCACCTTTTCTCTTCTGCTCCTCGGCTGATTCTAGCTTAATGTTACAATCCATAGGGGTCGGTGTAGTGTGAGTATACTCCATGCGATTGGTGATGATTAAACCTTGTGGCCAAGGTCGATACCATTACAACACCGTCGCGGTGGATTTCGATGCTGACAAATGGACGTGCAGGGTCCTGCGGCAGAGGTGGAAACTTTCATCTGTTGTCGGGCAAGGTCTTGTCCTGTACTGGGCTGGGATTTGTGGTCTTGAGAATTTTTGAACCGAAGTACTGTAAGAGTGCGGTCTTCCCAGTTGTTACAGATGTACATGAGCCTTAGACAAGTTACAGATCTGATATACGGTCACTGCTGCAGGGTCTGATGCCTCCTGTATATATCTCGAGTCGTTCTACTTCTCTCTTCTCTGTACCATAGTCTATGCACGCGGTTCTCCCTTCCATATCGTAACACGAGTGATGCACTCATGATGCAAGTGAGACATGGTGACTGAGTGATGACATCTGACTAACCTACCAACGACATCAATTGCACATCCAGATTATTATAGCCTACTCGCATGCTGATGCGATGACCAATGAGGTTACCTGAAGGTCTGCCGGGCCAAATTATTTCAAACAGAGTGGTTAACCAGAAACTCCAACCTTGGCAATAACCTCCAGTCGCCCAGATCGAGCCATGGTCTTGAAATATGCTGCCCATGACTGGGCGATAGCATCGGACTCCGAATGATAGGCGGGCAGACGGACTGTTTCCATTTCGACCTTACGGTTCGTAATCTTGCTTTTCCGAAAGCTTGGCCACCACCGTGATCGCTGCATTGGCAGTGTCCGCAATATATAGGTATAACTTGGAGATGTCATCTAGGTATAAAGCATGAGAACACAAACACTGCCGATATAAAGGTTAGGGTCGGTCAGGGATTGTACGAACCTGAGAGAGTAGATATGTTGGTGGCAGACACAGTGCTTGCTTGGGACCGTAGAGTGCTTTCTTAACTAAGCCTGATAATGATCAGGACTGTGTAGATATCTTCCTGCACTCTCATAGGTATCGTTATTAACCTTTGCATTAAGAAATGCGGGAACTAAACGCTAATAAATGATATTACATAAACATCTCCCAACTATAGTAATGATATATTAAACAACAGATAGCTTGCCAGGTTTCACCAAAGTCAGTATTCTCGTAGCCTTTGATGCCTGGGGGCCTTATATCGCACCGATCCGTCCGGATTTTGCTTTGTTTTTAGATCCATTTGGGTCCAATCGGCTTGACCTACCGTGCTTCTCGGGAGTTTACCACGGAGAAGGTGCTGTTGAGAAGGACGGATGAGCACTCCTACTCAATGGCTAGACTTTGAAGATGGAGTACATACAAAAATGTACTGAGTGCTAGCACGATTCTGGGATGATATATTCTGAGTATGAGCGATCTCTCTCGCGGTTTTTTATTTTTTATTTTGGCATCGTGTGTTAGGTTTTGGCGGCCAGGCAGGTGATAAGAGGCGCGGGGGAATAATGAGCAGTGGTGGTGAGTTGTTTGAATCCTCTACTAGTACTCTCAGTGTTCATAAGCGGCCTGGCCCAGCCGACCTACATGAAGCCGGGCCTGATCTTCGTTAATGCAGGCCTCGAAGGTATATGCAGGCTTCTGCAGGCCCCAAAGATATACGCAGGCGGGCCCAAGCTTATGCCAGGCTTTATGCAGGCCAGCCCATAATTATGCCAGGCGTATGCAGGCCTGCCTATGCTTGTGCAGGCCGACGCAGGCTTATGCAGGCCTGGAAGATATACGCCGGCTTCCGATATATACAGGCCGGCCGGGCCGTTTAGGAACACCGAGTACTCTAGATGGTTGGAGTTGAAGCGGGATTCTACTAGTCTCGGAACATATGGTACCACACGTTCCGAGACTAGGTACTGTTGACGGATTCCACGAATGGGGTGGATCTACGAATTGTGCTTAAAAAGAAAAGTAATCTAGCAGATGGGTACGGCATGTGATGAACGAAAAAATCTTACTAACGGAGTGGATGTGCATGTACTGACCCATGGCCGGTGAACGTGACCGGGTGTTCTAATCAGTTCACGGAGGATGTCAATCCGCGGAGTGACCGGTCAACCCACGGAGTAACTGGGCTCCATGAACTGACTGGTCACTTCCTGGAGTCTACCACAATTCATGAACTAACCAGTTACTTCACGGAGTACACAGCTGCGCTCACAAAAATGACAAAAGGTCGGTCCAATTAAGTCTGCGAGTATTTGTCCAGTCACAGTGATGTAGACATGAAATATTTATAATTCATCACTCTTTCACCTCCCTGTCTTCAATTTATGATATATTTTAAAATTGATTGAGTGGCTTGAAAAAAACAACCAAAAAATGGCGAAAATAGATGTTTTTCCACAACCATTCTATCAATATTACAGATATGATAAATTGGAGACCAGGAGGTGAAAGAGCCATGAATTACACTTATTTCATGTATACATCACAGATACAGAGTAATTATTATTTTTAATGGGGGTTTGATTAAATAGGTAAGCATGATATGAACCTCACATGGGGCTACAATCTTTGACAACCTGGTTTAACATGTTTTCCTCACTCCTAGGCTGTGAGGTATTTTCGGCTATCATTGTTATTGATCTTACAGTCCATTGCAAGCCTTACAGGCGTATTTGAGTGACAGTCTAATGACCTTCATATCAGCCTGTCAGGTTTGTCAGATTGTCAAGAGATGGCCGCTGCGGTAGCCATCGCCATAGCTGCCATTGCCGTAGCAGCCATTGCCGTAGCAGCCATTGCCGTAGCAGCCATTGCCATAGCAGCAGCCATCGCTGTAGCAGCCATCACTGTAGAAACTATCACCGCAGCAGTAGCCATCGCTATAGCAGCCATCGCCACAGCAGACTCTGCCATTGACAACCACCACCCTCACCACCATCACCATCACCATCACCATCACCATCATAATAATCACCACCATATACAGCAGCTGCATGCCTCACCCATGTATACACATAAAAATTATTGAAGCAGTGGGAATGTAATCTGAAGATGAAAGTAGATCCTAAAAGCGATAAACCCATCATCCCAATTCCAATACTTGCTGCTATATGCTGCAGCAAAGATGGGAAGCTGGTGAAATCTGCAGCTCTACACTGTAACCGAAAATATTCTCATCACAGCAACACCCTCTTCTACCAACAGCTTGATGTCAGGTTGTTAAACCTATTAACCTAATCACTGGGCTAGCATTACACACTACTGTAAGCCTGTCAACTCTACCAACCTTGCCAGACTTGTGCTGCCGTCAAATCAGACAGGCATACATTTCGGTGTTGCTAACAAATTGGTTTTCCACATGTCAGCCCTCAAATTGAAACAGCACCACATCAACCTAATAAAACATGATAGCCTCACTTCAAACCTATGTGAGGCTTATGTACTTATTCGAGTCCCCCGTAGTGTAAGTATAATTTTATATCGGTCAGTTTAAGGATCTGTGATCTGACTAGTTGGTTCACGGTAGGTGTGACTCTGTGAACCGAGTGGTTACTCCGAGGACAGATATTCACCGGGAACTGACTCGAACAAAGGGCAAAGCCAGCGTGCATTGACTTGGTTCTTAGCTTCACCCCCTGGTGAATAATGACTCAACACCCTGCTCCCACAGCAAAATCTATTGCTACAAATAGGGCGTCCGATCTTCTGCTGCCTGACCCGAGTACACCACCAACTCAGCTATGACAATGAAATGTGCATGTAGCGCAGTGTTGCGCATGCTGAAGGTACTTAGTTGCGCTGATTGAATTCAGCTAGAAATGGCCAGCCAGCCGAGTGTGCATGCATGCGTGCGCATATAGGCATGCAGTGCATTAACAGAGTGTGTACATTCCGCGAATGAACTAGTCCATTCACGGACAATTGTTCACGGAGGGTGGGACTCCGTGAATGGACCGGTCTCTCTGCGGAGGAACCGCCTCCGTGAATGGACTAGAATGCCTTATCAATCTGCCTCGAGGGCTGTCACGTCGGTAATACGAATTCTACGCAAGGTTGAGTATTTCCATCCATTTTTGATCCCTGGCCCCTGCAGCTGCATACATGAATGGTTACTCCGTGCCAACCACATGCATTGCGTGATCATGCTGCAACCGCCACCATCCGTCAGCGGACTGGATGCGATATTTCGTGTTGCCTTTAGCTGAGTCACATGGTTATTTTAACCGAGGCTGCGATAACGGTTTGCATTACACAGCCTCATCTGCTGCTTATATTAATACTTCGGTTGAGTACGACCAAACGAGGAGCTACAGAATGACAATTATTCGATAAGTACAATTTCTCCGTCTCTATCTATGCGTGCCAACTTATTATGTTGAAGAGTGGTAAAGACTAAATAAATAGGATCACGAGATCACGCATTTCCATTCGTCCTTCTTTCGACTGTTTACAAAACAGCTTTTACACTCGACTCATTGTATACCATGTATTCACGACGCAATTCCGAACTGGAATCACATTCCGATGGGATGTTTACTCGCCATTCCGCCTCAACAGATCGCACCAATGACCTCCAATATGACCTGATCGCGTTTCTTTCGGTTGTCCAAAAATGCGATGTCGACTTCCTCCCAATTACGTGGCAGCCTGCTCTCGGCATTCTCGGCAACGGTGGCTCTGGGACAATAAGCCAGTCTACATTCACCACCGACATGCCCCTTGCATTCAAGCGTTTTCGCCTGGATGAAGATTCGAACATGGACTTTCTACCTTTGATATCGGAGGTACTAATTTTGAGTCAACCCCCCATCCAAGAGCACCCAAATATAATCAATCTCGAGGGGATTTGCTGGGAAATCAAGCCCCGGACGGAGAAAGCGGTCCCTGTATTCGTCTTTGAGAAAGCATCCTGGGATCTACAGCAGTTCATGAACATAAGCGAGGGTAAGAACATGTCAATTGATGACCGGCTCAAAATCTGTGCCGATATTGGAAGTGCTATTATGACTTTACATGCTTATGGTTTGTCGTCCCGAACGATTACAAATGCTTGTTACTGAGCAGGTTTGACTTCTAACACTCCGTTATAGATGTGATTCACGGGGATATCAAGCCACAGAATGTGCTCGTGTACAAGGACACTACTAGTAAAGCTACAGTCAAGGTGGCTGACTTTGGGTATTCTACACTTGCTACCGGTGAAGCCCTTGCCACAGGTGGAGGTGCAACCGGAAGGGTTTTTTTGCCAAAGTCTAGACCGTGGAATGCTCCTGAGCATCATTTCGGGGAGTTCACAACTACCGGAGCTAAAAAGACAGATGTGTACTCCTTTGGTATGGTGTGCCTTTGGGTTCTGTTTGGGAGCGCGCATTCGGAAAGTATGCCAGAGATTGTTTCATTTGATGGATCCAACGGGCCACGCACACCACTTGAGCAGCTCAAAGACAGTGATGAATTGGAAACCATTGCCAATAAATTCATAGACTCAATACCACTGGCTGGCTTCAGTACTGAACATAGGATTCGCCTAAAAGAATTTTTCAACTTGACTGTTCAGCTTAGCCCTGAAAACCGGACATCTGATCTAGGAAACCTTGTGGGTCTACTTAGCCAGGAACTGTGAGTTTCACCAAAGATCTTGTCAAATGCAGAGCATTCGCCAACAGATTTAGAGCTCAATTGCAACCTGTTACCATAGCACCAGTTCAGACAACCATGAAGTTCCCAACACATACCGATTTCCGGGTGAATTTTAATAGTCTATTGTTTTGTTCTTATAAGCACTTGACTGAGACTAGTTCTAGATATCTGAAAACCTTGCAATCCTCATAAGGGCAGACTATCGTGTACGAATACAAATTAGACAGAGCCTCGAAAACAACTACTTCATCAACGCAAATCAACCTTTTGCTGCTAATATCGCATTCCAGGTTGCCTTTTGTTATCAGATTGGATTTGGGGTGAACTCAAATGACATTGAACATCGTTTATGGCTCGAAAGAAGCTTGAGAAAACCCGACGATTTGAAGATCGAAAAAGAAGCGGTACGGCCTGCGAGGTGGAAAAGTAAGAGAATGCGCGAGCTCAATGGACTTGTGCATATCGACCTGATTCACGAATATCGAGTATCTGGACTGAATAAACTGGACGAAGCCTGCAACGAGTACGAAAGAGAAGTTATTGATATGGCAAGAGAGTTTGGAGAGCACCATTTCATATGTTTGGCCAGCATGAATAACCTCGCATCAACTTACAGGAACCAGGGGCGATCGAAGGAGGCCGAGGAGCTGGAGCTGAAGGTCATGGAGACGAGAAAGAGGGTACTCGGCCAAGAGCATCCAGATACCTTGAACAGCATGGGCAACCTCGCATCAACGTACAGGAACCAGGGGCGATCGAAGGAGGCCGAGGAGCTGGAGGTGCAGGTCATGGAGACGAGAAAGAGGGTACTCGGCCAAGAGCATCCAGATACCTTG
>Ga0307512_10005412_pt1 | contig 13340 bp, 7 predicted proteins | sample 14_EM_MG_FD_200267 | JGI IMG/M metagenome (GOLD analysis project Ga0307512, IMG submission 200267) | Populus trichocarpa ectomycorrhiza microbial communities from riparian zone in the Pacific Northwest, United States - 14_EM | ecosystem: Host-associated > Plants > Roots > Unclassified | place... | reverse complement strand
CGACCCGTCGCCTGGGCGACGGGCAGCGTGTAATTCTCCGTCAGAGCGTACGAGGTTCCGTCAGAGCCGTCAGAGCCGTCCGGAACACCCGGGTGTTTCAGACGGAAATTAGGGTCGTTGCTGATGAGGTTGCTACCAAATTGGTCATGAATAGTGACTCACTGTTACGGGGTCGTAACCTCCTGAGTAACTATACTTATATGCAAGTATCCCTTGATACTTAAGTAAGTACTAGGGGCTCTCAGCCGTAGTTCTTATTTAATTTCATTATGCGTACCTCCAGACAAAGTGTATATGTAGTCTGTATAAATTGTATACGCCAAGAGGACAAATACATATGGTCATTTCAGATGCTTCCAAGTAGATCGCAACTAAATTGTATTGTGGTGTGCAGCAATACTGACAATACATTCAACTCGTATAACTGATGTTTTAGAGTATCTCGTATAATTCATCACGATGACTGATAAATATTGTATGTATATTCATATAATCAACCTCAGCAATTATTTAATCTCGTGACGGCAATACATTGCCTGATGATAGTGCAATCTCAATTGACATGTATCTTCACAAGATGCTTCTTCTTATTTGCTTGATAAATCTGGCATTCAGATACTATCGGCAATATTACGTCTTATGCATAATCTCCCTCGGTAATAATTTCCTGTAAGTTTATGTTGGGGTTCAAGGCAATCTCTGGTACGCCTTCTCTGCATTTTACTTTGTTTACTGAAACGTTGCTCAAGCACCTGAATGGGAGGCTCTCGATATTTCGGTATTTTCTTAAATACTCTTCCCAACCCAGTTGCATTCAATTATTTGTGTTTAGTGGTTTGATGACTGATCTTTAATTCTTTATGAGCTGATTGATACACAATATCAGAATTCGAATCAAGATCTAAAGCAGGAATATCACATTCCGAAACAATAGTCTCTTACCAACCCAATTAGGCAACAGTGAAACTAGGCAGTCCCTAGCGTAATCTGATGAAAATATTTGATATCGAAGATAGAATATTGATATCCCCATAAGTTGCACAATACTTGCGAGCCACCAAATTCACTGTGCGGCAGATATATTATCGTCCTTCTGTAATTGTGGTAATAAGAGAGACAATGCACACACAATAATATTGTAATTGTTTGTAAACTTTCACTCACTCATTGTGGGGGGAACCGCATACAATCCAAATAGATAATAGTAATATACTTGAGGATAATGATAATAATAATAAGAGCTGAAAACGTAATAATATTTCAGCTTCGTTTTCGCATGTAGGTATCGTTCATGTTTGTGGGGCAACCCTTCCAAAGCTGGAGCTTTGTTGTTCTTTTATAGCGTTTCTTGGACTACCGAAGATTATGTCTGAACCTTAGGTATGCTCTCATTGGGCATATTTCAGAGTACTGATTTATTACGAGCCAGGCTCGTTGATAGAAGACCACGCATCCCAATGGTTATCGTGTAATTGCATTATTGGTTTTAAAGCATTACGCTCCCCTCTTGGGCCATCATCCACAATAAGATTTAATCAAACAGTAACGTCAACTTAGATATCTTCCAACTAGTTTCGTTTTGGATAGTCAAAACCTCTCCGTTGCCTGACGTGGTTATTTGACGGGCTTCAAACAGATCGCTAAATAAATAAAGACACAACCATCACTATAAGAGGCTTTTTGCAATATCTGCTTCAGAGTGTTATGTGGCGACCAACCATTGCTCTGTCGACATTTGACTTGACATATTGCACCAGTATTAATGAACTGATAGTAACTAAACCCACTGGTTTGTTCCCTGCCAGGGAGTCGGAGGCTTATCGGGGCTTATGGACTTTGCCCAAGGTCTCCATCAATCAGACACCCCATGCGTAGGCCGAGACGATTCTGTTTGAGCGGGGAGTACCTGAGTTGTTCAGCTCGACAAGGGTTTGGCTCGAAGTGCCGCTTCATCGCATATTGGCTATCGTCTGCCTGTCATGTCAGTCGCATCTCTGCAACTGCTGTGTCTTCTCCCACTTGGCATAGTTTGAATGAGTGTGGCAAGAAATAACTGGCATCACTATAAGCCTTGAAGGCTTATCGACTGGCCAAGGTTATTGCATCATGAAATCTGTTTTACTGTAGTATGTGACCTTTCAATGAATCCGCCATCAATGAGGCTCGCTGTCAAATCGACATGAGGTATGAATTTCTCCTGGTAAAGATCATATGTTTCGCAGCTTACCACTTCATTGTGAGATTGGAGTGATGTACTTTACGATATTATAAAAACCCATTATGTAGATCCCGTAGTAGACTTGAACCAATACCTTTATTCACGGAGAACCCCTAACACTTACATTAAGATGTTGCGCAGAATATCTTGTAAATACTGCATCATTTAATCACAAACTCATGATGAGTCTCAATGATACAATGTTGACTTAACATAAATATTGGCGTTCGAATCAGCGCATAAGAATGATATGACTGCGTCATGAGGCTTCATCCGACACCGGAAAGACCAATAACAGCATGCAGTTCCGGTCAATTGAGGTGCAGTTAGCATTGAATTCGCATGCAGGATATAATCCAATGGCAGCGATTGCAGGCTCGCCTTGCTTTGATAGTTACTTGTACTCTCAGAAACTGCCTTTTCTTAACTCGAGCTTTTATCATGAGTTGTTCTTCATGCACACCAAGGATGGGATGTTGGCGGAAATTATATATCGTCGGTTTATGATTTGTCACAAACTTCAGGGGTTGAAGATATTCGGCAGGCGGGAGCTTGCCAGTCAACAATTGAGCCGCTGCGCAGAGACTACCATACAGATTCTATCTCTTCGAGCTCTCTTGATGGAAATTGGTTCACACAATCTATTTTAAGATACGGGTTTTTGGCGGCCCAAACATACAAGTTAGTCAACATGTAGTTGAGTCTGCATTGGAAGCGTTGTGAATTTAAGCCTAGTCGAGGAAGTGTGGTATACACGTGAGTGTGAGTTGCCAGTCATCTGCAGAATTGCTGAGCAGAAGCTGTCTTGGGAGGATCACTCTCTCAAGCTGCAGCTCGATTATGGGGTCCGAATGACAGAAGCTATCATAGGATCTTGGAAATGTACGGTCCAAACTTACTTCTTAGTCAAACTCCAGTTAAGTGTGGTTGCTTATCTCCCAGGGCTGTGCATCTATGGTAAGCGTGAGGTGGACATCTTCCTCCAAAGGATAGGTTGACATGGAGCATGACAGTTATGGCATGTAAGCGGCGGCCTTCACATTCCGATCAAGCATAGATTCAGATATTATGCTGGGGCCGAGCCGGATGAGCCGCGCATGCGCCTAAAAGTTTAGTGTCTGACACACGACACTCTGTGTGCTGGAAGCCAGAGATTCAAAGCATTCAGCACAATAAATGGTTCAAAGGTAATTCGAAGTGGGTATACACGGTTCAGAGCCGGACCTGCCGTTGGATCATTTATTAATAATGAGTGCCTACATGTCGAAATTTGCCTGTGAATGGAATATGACTGCGGTGTACAATCGGAGACCATCACACTCGACAGGAAAGTGGATCCGAGGTGTGCCTGACCGTCAATCATGAGCGAGAAAATATTTCGTAGTATTTTTCGGGTAAGCCAGGAATACGCAAGCTGTGTCTTCGGATACAATACATCAACTCGATATTGCTCACACAGTCGTTCTATCCCTGCATGATTGGCTGAATACTGCGGTGGATCTGTCTCAGGAGAGTCGACATGTTGATAGCGATTTAATTCTGCATTGGCGATTCAGTGAATATCCCGAAATGTTTCGCATTTCTAATGTCCGGTGCGCCTCAAATACACCAGAAACACACACTATGAAACACACTGGGAGGTTCAGACGCACCTGAAAACTGGAATCTATGCCGCAGATTTGGGTATCACAATTCCACATGGACAATATATGATGAAGATGATAAGTGACAGCAGCTTCGACAGATTGACACAAAGAGGAATTTACGGCACAGCAGAATTTGACCTAGTCGACCATGAAACCAGCACAACTGCTTTTCATCACATATTGGATCATCCAAATGAGGCAATGGTTCAGTTCACCAGATATCTGTTGATAATTGACTTCAACTCATATTCATTACATTAATCAACTAACACAAAATGCAATCGAACTCTAACCAATACTCTTGGACTACTCCCCACCACCTTCTTCTCCATACCATTTGACTATTTTGCATCAGTTGGTGAGATTGTATTAGGTGAATGTTTAAAGAGGCGTACCTTGATTACACTGCCCTAGTAATGATCATTCGTCCCCCCATCTGACAACGCAACATCTCCATGCTCCGTAAGCTGCTTCGTGTGGTCCTCCTGACACTCCAGAGTGCGGTATATCATTGAAGTCATGATGTTCGGTCGGCTCATCAGGTCACGCAGGACTCTCATTTGTGCCACTCCAGAGAGCTGGTGGAGAGAACTCACTCTGATATCATAACCACCGGGTCGAGTGTTCAATCGCCATGTGTGTGGGACTCTGTTTTGCCCGAGTCGGACAACCGTGCAAACGCCTGGCGCTGCTCATTCAATACCCAGAACTCTTGAGTTATTACCGCATGGTTTAGTGCTGTGATGTTTAGGCCGGTCCGACCCACCTCGGGTGTCGTTACAAAGATAGAGGAATTTGGTGAATCTTGGAATTTGAGGTGCATTTCTGTACGCTCATCGTTGCCCATTTCCACATACATGTTGAAAATATCCAAATGATCTGCAAAAAACTTTGTGAGCCACCACTTCAAATGACAAACATGGCCTGGCAGAGGACAAAATAGCACCGCCTTTTATGGAGGAGGTGCACGAGGGAAGGCACTTTCATCACTTTCATGTTCCTGCACCAGCGCCTCATTTGATGCTTTGTCATCGTCAGGTTCGGGATACTCCTCAGGTGCATTGACAAGCATTGGCAGAAATGTGTCTCTCCGCCATCAGAAAATCAGAGAATGCACCCAAATATCGATTGGCCAGTCATCGTACCAGTGTCCTGAAACCTCATTGCGATCTTCAGTGTCTCCCAATACCAATGAGAGACATGCCAGCCACCATCTATGTACCCTCCAAGCTCCTGAAGCTCCTTCTGAAGTATATCTTTGCAGAAGGGTCTTTAGTTTAGCTTGCTCCGCCTCAGTCCATTCCAGATCAACAAGGTGTGCATACCATCTCAGTAGCCGAACAAGTGGTTTCCCATTCGTGAGTTTCGATTCTGCCCACCTCCTGATTGTCCCGGGTTTTGGAAGTAGGATCATCTGGTGTGCCGCGTGCTGTTGAGCATCCTGGTCTTCAGTCTGGATGGCATGCATCAAACTCTTCACTGCGGAATACAGTGACTTGGCGCCATGCTTTTCTATCACAGTATCATCCTCTGGATCTTCAGGCGCACCTGAAAACAGCCATATTGTCTGGAAACACCAGTCATAGACTGAATGGAATCCCGGCATTGCAGTGACTTGAAGTTTGAATCCAATTCTCACATTCATCGCAATTTGCCAGCCCACAGTGTTTTTCATCTTGTACCGATGAGAGTCATCAACAATCCCAAAACTCCCTGAACAGTATGAGAGTTGGCTGTTGCATGATGGTTTTGCACTCGATGTTAAGGTATCATTTGACACAAGGTGGATATTCCATCTGATTTCTGGCTATTCAATAGTGGTGTTCACATCCTCGTTGGTGAGATTTGCATTTTCAACATGTGACATGTTACTGAGTTTGAAATCAGTTCCATATGTCATCTTGTTGATGATACTCTTGAACGTCTCTGCAACTCCGGGCATTGTCACCACCAGGATTGGTTCAAAGGATAATATAAGCGCTGGATGCCCCGGCAGTGGAGTGGACTGGATCTCTGAAAGGCTGCGGGGGCTCACAGAATTTTGTCTCCGCCATGGATACCACTCCTGTTCATCACTGATCATCTTGGGAAAGTCGATCTGTGCCAGATTGACCCACTCTTCAAGGGTATTACCCCACAAAATCGACAGCAGTAACCCCATTACATTTTTCTCAGTCAGCAAATTGCATATCATTGCTGCTGCCACTGAGGTGAAAGTCTTGCCAAAACCCATTTCATCCGCCACCCGCGCTCCTGGCATATCAGAATCCCAGACCCACATCCGCACAATGAACCATATGGCCTGAACCTGATGCACCAGAAACTTTGTTCCAGGCGGGCCTGGAATCGAATATTTGTGGGCTGGAACATGGTCATCTGTTAATTGGCGAATCGGATGGGCTTTCAGCAGCCTGACTGCCTGATCAAGACACTCATGTTCAAATTCTTTGTTGATTGTATTGTGAACAGTACTCAATACTGAGCTCGTATTATCTGGATCGAGGTCCTCCTCGCCATCCACTTGATCCTGAAGTTCTCATGCACCTTGGTCGGTATTCTTTTCGTCCTCAATGATCCCTTTGAGTTGCTGCAAGTTATGTTGGGCTGATGGGCTCATACTCCGGCGCTCCTGAATTCATTGTGATGTTAGGTGTTTCACAGACAAGCATTTGGACCCAATAAATATGTGAAATACAATCCATTCTATCCACTCAATCAGAACCTACATCAATACTACTATCACTCCCTATCCCACCTGCCTCCTCATCAACCACTCTTTCATTTTCATCGGATGCCTCCAAAGTCTAAGTATACTGATTAGCAGTGGGGCATAACTCACCGTAACCAGGCTAGCAGGGATTAATTTGGCCGGTCTAATTTCGTGCTCCACAATATCCTTACCTGTAGCTGCCTTCATTTCTACCAAAAATAGTTTCACATTGTGTCCCAGATTCAACTTAAAGGCATGAGAAAGGGAACGGTTGTATGAAATCTGACCATATAGAGGGTCATTCATCATTTGACCGGGTGCTGCTGATCCCATATATTCTTCCTCCAATTCTTTCTGCGTCAAGTTGCAGATGTATATTGCAGACAGACAGTATGGTGCTTTCAGGCTACGATTTTGTTGGATGAAATAGATCATCTCCTTCCAGTGCCTCACATCTGTGTACGAAGCATGGAGTTGCATGCTGGATGTCTGGTCATTGTTGCCATTCGGCACTCAACGAATCACAACGATAAAAGTTGTATTTGGCGACTCTTGGAGGTTACATCTGCCTATTTTGCCTGTGAGCTCGTGCAAATCCGTCGCCAGTTGCTTGTTGACTCGCCTTCCCTTATTCCTCGCCTCCCGAACCTCGCTTGGACAATTCTTGAGTACCTTCCCATCCCAATGTCGCCAAATCCATTCGGCATGATCAATGGTATCCAAAGGCAGCCTGGTCTTGAAGGTCTCAAACAATTGTGCAACCGCCGTCTTCCAGCGCATGGGTCCATGACGCAGCTGTTCGAAACAGTTCTGTCCCCCGATACCGGACCGATGCTTCTTCTCCAGAAACCCAGCCACCCATAGTTTCTTCCACTTATTGAAGGCACTCAAGATGGGCTGCCGCATCCTTTTGCCAAATTGCTTCAAGGAGAATTCTGTTTGCTTCAAGCTGATTGGGACTTTGCCTTCAGCCCTGCCCAAGTTCGACGAATTGTTGCTCCCATACCGTTCATCGTATTCGTCATAGGATATGGTTGATAATGGAGGCAAATTGGAAATCCTTGCATCATCTGTCCTCCACGGCTCCACAGCCGGCCGAAATCGGTTTGTTGCGAGGCTAATGAGGGGTCTCCGAGGTGCGCCGGGCAGTTGTCCTGGTGCAGTAGACCAGGATGATGACAACTGAATGACTGGATTGTTTCGAGGCGGTGCTGGAGGACCTCAAGGTGCGCCTGCAGATGACGGCCCATGTCCAGTGAATTGCTGAGGGGCGAACATTCGAGGTCCACCATAACCTCAGTGGGGGAAATTTTAAGGTTGCCATGATGGCCCATAACTCGGATATCCTTGGGTAACACCAGTGCTTGATTGCGAACTTGGTGTCATGTTGAATGGGGCATGGTGAGAGAACTGGGGAGCGCCTGGAAACGGTGGCTGCGAAGGCAGGTAACTATATACCAGTGGAGGATGAATTTGATTTGTGGGTTGCCCGAATTGAGTGCCTTTGCTTGGTGTATTATTTGATGCTCCCAGATTGTCATCTGTGCGTTGTTGTGAGCGAAAGAGCCCACTAGGTGGAGCCATATTGCTCGTCTTCAGCCGAGATCTGTTCGTCGACATCGTAAGTCAACAACCTGATGGTAGGAAACATATTATCAATTCATTCGGTGATTTCAAATGCAGCCAGGTATAGTTGAGAATATTGAAGGTAGCAGTGACCTTCAGCAGAATAATGGCCTCTTATATCCATCTTTTTTGTCACACACTATGGTATTTCACTGCACCTTTGATCTCATGAAACCCAGCTGAGAAAAATAAATCATAGTCACACACATCCCGCCTTTCTTTGTTATATGCTCGAATTGGTATAGTAGGATCTTGGATAGAAGCTCACCTTTGTTTGGTTCATGACAGTAAAGGTCATAGAAGGGATTTGACATGATATCTCAAGGAACCCAACAAGAACCACATCCAGTTGGAAGGTTAGCATGACTAGGTATTTTACACTGAAAATGTGCATGTACAACCTGCACTTCATTCAATATGAGGCATTGTAAGTCGAGCAGCCACAGTGATTGCTTTCTTTTGAGCTCCTTGGGTAAACTCCGTTGTCTCCTCACGATCCACCCTGCGGTCAACGATCTTTAATGAAGAAATCATCCTACCAGCCTATCAGTTTTCGATGATCATTGAGCAGACATACAGCCAGCTAGAAACCTTACCTATTTCATTGTATTAGGCGGATGATATCCGCCGCTTGAGGCTTGAGCGTAGACATCATCTGCAAAATGCCGCTATGACGTAGTACATAATATGGCTGATCGTAGTAGTAGCACCTGATGAGCGGTACTACAAGTTGATCCCAGTGATGACAAAAGAAACTTTCTCTGCTGACGATTTTCAGTAAATAATGTGCAGCATTACAGTGCAAGATTTGACTGATATTAGCCTGGTTTGTGAAGAAAACTTATCGTAAGGTGACTTTGTTTTACCCCTCCTCTACATTCGATGGGGTGTGATGCGGCTTTGAAAATGATACACTAACCTGAGTTAGCTCACTTGCAAACAAATATCCTTGAGGCTCAGATCCAGAAACAAGCCATGCCCCCAAAAGCATCATCGAGATTCATCAGAAGACTGAGCATTTCTCAACGATGGTCAACACTCGCCAGAAACATGTTAAATGCTTTATCTGCATAAGGAAATTATGCAACGAGAACCAACTGGAAGCTCACTATCAGCAATATCACCCGATATCTATGAATCAAGGGCTATTTCCCAACTTGATTCTGACACCTGCCGGCTGGGATCACCGTGAGCAATCATGGTTTGACTACAGTACGTGCATCTGAATGGCCATCGACAAGCTGTCAATGAATGATCTACTCATAGGCAACATACCGGGTGCACTAACACCTAAAAACACTCCCAACAAACAACCCATAGACACTCTGCAGCCTGCTCTCACCGGTACTCCTGATCCAACAAAGACAAAGGCTCATGCTCATGTAGTTGGAGTGGAACATGCAGGGGACCACGTATGGCAAACAACAGGATTGTACAACAAGCATTAAAGTACACAGAAGAATGGAATCCATGGCTTCCATTTCCGTCCACACACGACTTTCAGCAGGCTCAATCATTTAGGCAGCAAACGAAATCATGGATAGATCAATATTGTTAAGGGTTGTCACTTGATAGCAAAATTGGAACGTGCGAGAATTATATGAATACATATCGTGGAGTGCATCCAGATCTAGTCACGAGATATGCATAACACCTATTTGTGGCATCGCTAGTATGCCAGTTCGAAGCCTTCTAGCAGGGGTACTGAGAAGTTACGCATCAATTGAATAAGTAACAAAGGTTACTTCGCTGATTTATTCAAAAAGAAGCACCCACGTTGCCAAATCAATGGGAGATCACTCCTGGAAAGCGCATTCTATTCAACCACACTCATTTTCCTAGAAACCAGCAGGACATGTCTCATTGGACTACAGATTGCGATGACTCACAGATGCAGCTGTCGATAGTCAATATGCGAGTAAGCACGAATTCTGGCGTATTGCCTGTCGTGTTGAGGAATAATCAGGGTTCATCCCGGTCAAAGAGAATGGTCTCAACCTAAGCATGACATGACTGAGGGAATTATGACATTGCCTGAACACAAGAGGCCTGAAGCAACCATGCTCAGTAGTTTGAGTCAGTATGCATTGCAACGTCAGACTCGATATTAATATGAGCTGACGCATCAAGTTCTGAGTTTGCATAGTATCGGTTGGTCACCAATTCAAGGTGAGGCATTAATTTGTGATAAACACTGCCAAATAGTAGGTTGGCAGATGTTCCAACTACTGACGCAACCAGATTGTGAGATGTCTAGGTTCAAGTTCTGTCTGACACATTGTCTGACATGATATCATACGATGGATGGCCCGCTTCATATCAGGAGTGTAATGCTTTCAAACTACATTGCATGACACTATATGCTGATAGATGCGTGGCAAGTTATCACCCGGCGCCTGCAGAAATAATATGATGCGACCGCAATAATGCTATCATGTGGATTGTAGTCATAGCGTCGAAGTGTGGGCATACAAACCATTGATGGTGACTATGAAGAGATGGCATCGCTCCGGAAATGAACAGAACAAGCTCAAGAAGCAATCCACTGTCAACATTCAGAATACCGCAGATGATCTTGAAATATTATTACAAATTCTACTTTATAAAAACTCAATCAAATAGTTCCCAATGAATTCACCTCTGTGTAGTGTTAGCAACGGGTCCAGGTAACCGACGAGTGGTCCGGGTATGAACCGGAAAAACGGTTTAGTACGGTTTGGAAACGGTCCAAAAACCCAACACACTCATTCATTGCAGTCCGAACACGGTCCCAGACCTCTCGACCCGTGGGATTTGCCGGGTTTGGCTAGACCCATCGGGACCAATTTCCTGTTCTGCATTTTGGGTTGTACTATTTATGGTCATATCCAGATATCCGATTGTTAATCATAAAATATTAACGATAGTACGTCATTATATTTTTTGGATGGACCAGCCGCCATTGGGCTGAGAATATTTAGACAATCGCTGACTGATCCATCCCGGAAATGAGCATCAACGGAGCATCAACGATTGTAGGTCTTCCATCATGGTTGATCAGGGCGGGCATTGCTTGCAGATAGTCATAACTGAGGTATTGGCCTCCTTTATTGGCACAGGCAGAAGCGACATGCTCCCTGCCCCATCTTGAAAATGAGGGTCAAATTAGCGTCAACGATTCAAGGTCTCACAGCTTGGGTTATCCATGTGACACATGATTGCAAACATCTATTAGCGAGGAAGTGGCAGCCTCTCTAGACAGATGATCAAGTGACGTTCCCACGACGGCCTTCCTGACAGTAGCAACTATTTTGATTTTCACTGATGCAACAATGAGTTGGTGACCGGTTTAGCCCAGAAGAACTGTCAGAACATGGTATATACACTATAACGGCTGCATCGCGCTTCGATTACCTATAATGAAAGGCCAACAATCGTTGAGGTTCCGTTGAGGTCCATTTTCATGATGGGGCTGGGAACGTGGCTGTATCTCTTTTCCTAATAAAGGTGGCCAATACTTTAATTATACATAGTAACAACCAAATCGCGTCTGATTAACCTGACTTACAAGACCAAAAATCGTTGACTCTCCAGTGACGCTCATATTCAGAATGGGACAGGGAGCGTGTGGCACTCTCTTTTGCCTAGAATGCCAGCCAATACCACATTTGTGAAAGGCCGCAACCAATCGCCATGCAGATGACCAATGATGCAAGACTACAAATCTTCAAAGCTCCATTGACGCTCATTTTGCCATGCGCGTATCCACAATATGTTATCATCTAATTTGGCCTACTATGTCATTAATCATGATTTGGCTGCCTTCATCGGCAAAAAACATTTCCGTCCAGGCAGAATGGCTCCGTCAGAGTGAATGCGCTCTGTCGGAGCCGTCAGAGACACCCCGGTGGCGCATTACTCCACGCCTGGTATCAATACCACGCGTCGCGTTGCATATCGCCCTCCGATCGCCATTTCACTGTTTCTTCTCACTCTGTTGGTCTCCTATTTTAAACAAACACTCTGGGGTTGTGGCCAACAGTGACCATACATCGGAATGGGTTGATTGGGTACACGTTTGAATCGCGATTGCAATGGGTGATGCTCCGAAAATCTCTCCTCGCATTCCTTCTACATTAAGCTCGAGGAGCATAGGAAGGTGAGAAGATATGATACTACCCGGCCGTGAGGATCCACGCAATTGCGCGGATCCACAAAATCTCGGACAGAGCGAGTGAGACCAAAAGTTGGGAAAGATAGAGTGTGAATTTTCATTGTATGATAAGAGGAGATGGAAATGAGATGATGTCTATCTACTCCGGGGTCTGCCTAATATATACTCCCCGTCACTCTGTCCACCTCTGTTACCCCTGTATCTTTGGATATGCACTTGGAGACTGAGATCGAGTGAACTCAGAGATGCACTTGGAGGCTGTGATCGAGCGAGTTTGGAGATGCACTTGGAGGCCATGCTCGTGCGAACTTGGAGGCCGTAATCGAGCCAGTTCGGAGATACACTTGCAGGCTGTAATCGAGCGAGTCTGGAGATACACTTGGAGGCCGTGATCGAGCGAGTTTGGAGATGCACTTGCAGGCTATGATCGAGCGAGATTGGAGGAGTACTTGGAGGCGGTCGATTTGGAGGGAGGCACGACGGCAGCTGAGACTCTATTCATTGGTTAACTTGTACTTGTGGGAATGTAGAGAGTTGAGTACAACATCCGCCGAGAGATGAGAAACTGGCTGGGAGCAGGAGACTGTCGATCTTGGGATAATGCTGTACTTGGTGTATGCTGTACTCTGTGTTAACTCATGATTATGGCATGGAGAGATAGAGAGGGATGACTTAACATCGTGTTCTTAGGTGATGGTAGAGTTGAGCACAAGAAAGAGAGAGATCAGAGGAGATGGGGGAATTCATCATGAGAAACTGGGACTTAAGAGAATTTCGTGTGCAAGTCAATTGACCATCCCCGATACGGCAGGTACGAGTCCCGATCCGGCGCGAACTAACACTGATACGAGGTCTTCCCACCCCAATCAGGCAAGTCGTACCCCTGATTTCTCATATCCGCTCATATCCTCCATATCGCTCCCATCTTCATCCTCCATCTCTCTTTCTTGTCCACAACTCAACCATCATCGCAGAACACCAAGTTAA
>Ga0307512_10005411_pt1 | contig 13341 bp, 15 predicted proteins | sample 14_EM_MG_FD_200267 | JGI IMG/M metagenome (GOLD analysis project Ga0307512, IMG submission 200267) | Populus trichocarpa ectomycorrhiza microbial communities from riparian zone in the Pacific Northwest, United States - 14_EM | ecosystem: Host-associated > Plants > Roots > Unclassified | place... | reverse complement strand
TGTTGCCAGTTGATCGTCTGGTCTCTTGCCTTGCGACTTGCTTTTTTATCTGAGTCGCGTTTTCTCGTGTGCAAATTGATTTTGGGAGCGGTGAGAGGGTGATTTTGAGACTGGAGGACGGAAGGTGGAAAGATGGTGGATGTAGCGAGAGTCGCGTGACGCGACATCAGCAAAACGTGAGAAGTCAGATCTCAGACCCGGCCTGACGGAAAGTTCCGGGCCTGACGGAGGCGGACGAGATTATTAGCACGATCGAGGGTAGCAAACCCAGAGCGGATGGAGGGGAGTTGGATGATCTCCGGTTGTTGAATCAACTTGACCTTGATGTGTATAATATGAAGGACAGGGATAAATAGCAACAGCTATTGGTACGGATGTGACACGTTCGCCGATGGAACGAGAGGCCCTGACGGTGTTCTCGTGACTGGTGCTCGCTGGGAGAGTTGGCGTTGACCGGGGGTCCTCTTCATCTCTATGCGGTGTTGAAAAATTTGTCAGGCCGGTCTGTTCTCCGCTGTCAGCTCCGCCTCCGTAATCTACGTCCAGCAGAAGCTTGAGCTAGTCAGGAGCCTGCCTTCGAACGATTCCCCTCAGCCCCAACAGATCCATTCCTTCGGACGAAGACCCTGCTATCCCTCCGGCGTGGGGTGGTCCTCCAAAGAGATCGTCATGACTTCGGGTCTCCTGTCTATACGTCTGACAGGGATTGTCTGATGGTTCGACAGTGACTCCGGCCATGTGCATGACGCGCCGTTTGACTTGATCGTTTCTACCTCTGAGGTGTGTTTCGACTCAGCCAAATAGCCGTACCCTGGTATGAGAGACCGGGGATATTTCTTAGCACGGGCCATTCCCCAAATTAACATCGGCGCAAAGACTCAATCCCATAAGCGTGCTTCCCGCTGAACCGGCAGAATTCCAGGATCAGGTTTGGGCCCACGCAGGCCAAATCCACAAACAAGTTTTATGGCAATAGTGAATGGGCGTGAGTATTCATACCCCCCCTGAGAAGTCAAAGGTGGGTCTGTGGGAACCAATGTTATGCTAGAGCACGTGAAGAACAGCTGAGGGTTAGGGTCGGCGCGGCATGCCGCAAACGGCTCTTCTTTACGTCCAGAAGGCTCAGTATAACTTTGTTAAATCCGGAGACCTGTAATTCGTTCCGAAATTTGGAACTCCACGAAACTTTGGTTGCCCTTCCGCAGACGATATACTGGGCGAATTACTCGTTCTTAATGCGTGGGGCCTGGAAACTCCGGCGTGCAACTGCCGGGCGTGCCACGGAGAAGGAACTTCGACAGGACCTACCAGTTGGCGAGTTCACCTCTATGTTCTTGTACATCGAGTTCATTTTCTACGTTACAGCGAACGTATCCTATTTTCTTCGGGGTCCATCCGTTGACGATACGTGCACAATACATCTTGCTCACCAGGGACGCGATTCTGTTCCTAACGTCCTCCCCGTCATGATGAGTTTTGCGTGTTCGCCTCCGCTGGTTCCAGCTGAAATCTTATTCAATTGGCTCCAGGCATCAAACCTGGGTCCTGGCGGCAGTAGTGCGACCGGCTGTTAATATTGCTCGAGGAGTTCTCCCAGAAACTACTTGGCAACATGAGAGCGTCTCATGAACATGGCGGCAGTTGCATCGTTTGTCTCGCATACCTCGCTGTCTTCTTCGATGGTATCGGTCAGACAAATCCTGTCGCTCAGATTGAGGTGTACAACCTCTGCGATTGGGCGTTGCGAAGGTCAGGGATGCTGACATCCGAGCTCCGCTTCGATGAATACACATATCTCGATCCACTGTTTGGGGTATGTCCACCATCCTTCCGCTGCTTCCCGATAGTGATGACTCAAATGGGAGGCTAGCACAGAATTCTTGGAAAAAAATCTTCACCAGTTTTCTATGTTTGAATAGAGAGCCTTCCCTTCGAAGAGAGTGGGTCATTACGGTATTCCCGGAGGGTCACCGAAGAAATGCACTCAGATCTCCCACAGAGGAGCCAAACTATCCGAACTTGATGTCGCACGAGGTGAGAATGCAGTTCGGGATATCGAGAGCCCTTGACCTTCCCGGTAACTCCGCAGCGCTGGTGATCGAAGTGCTTCCCCGACAGGGGCTTATAATGGATTGCAGCTTATGCATTATGGTTCGCTACAAGTACTGTGATAATACATTCCGGTACAATCCGTATCATCACTGGCCGAGGAATCGCAAGCTGATGGCTGGTTATAATTGGATTACAATAGAACCATAACGGAATCATAATCAAACATAATCAGATTATAGACGCGGTCAAACTCGACCAATTATCTCGCTGATTATCGGGTTTTGGCGGGACAAGACGAAAATCAGAACGACGATCGGCCCCAATTTTTCCCACAACTCTATCTCGGACACCCGAACGAGGGTACTTTTCCGAGTCAGTGCCCTCACTTCCCACAGATGCGCACTTGGTCGGATTTTACCGCCACAGTAACGGGATGCTTTAACGTCAACGGTATACCATAGTGTGGTTTACCACGCCCACTATCTGCACTCGCCACGAGGACGGTTCCGCCCCTCGCGCGTTTTCGTGATTCCACATCTCCCCAATGAAACACCTTGGTCCTCTCCAAGAGATCCCTGTCGACCCAGCGGTCGTCACCGCTACCTCAGCATTGGTGAGTGCGTCCGGGCACATCTCTGCCGCCGCTCGAATTTAACTCCCGAAAGTTTACCCATCTGTATTTTAAACGATACGAGCCACAGTCACCAGGTCACGCTCTCTCGATACTCGTCGGCATCCCAAGTTTCTTGTTGCTCCTCGACGCGTATGTCGGATGGACCCCTCCATCTGCCCGGTCAAGTTGGAAAGCGCTCGGGACGTTCGGAGTCTATTTTTCCACGTTGATTGGATCAATCATAGCCTATCGGGTTTCCCCGTTCCACCCGTTGGCCAAGTACCCGGGGCCGCTGATCGCCAAATTATCCAAACTGTGGATGGTAGATCCCTCTCTCCGTCCTCAGCGCAGGTGCTGATAGGTATACATAGGTCTTCGTTTGTTCAATTGGGAAACAGCATGAATACTACGCATATCTGCACAAGGAATACGGAAATATCGTGCGCGTTGGTAAGTTATTTCCCTTCCTAGCGAGTGCGCTGTGGTGGTAATTATGGATTGAAGGTCCTAATGAGGTCATGATTCGTGATCCTGCTGCGATTGCGCCGTTGATGGGTTTGACTGGGTGGGGCAAAGGCGCCAGTGAGTCTCTAATTAAGAACCGGGGTCGAACCTTCAGTTGATATATTGGCCGCCAGACTGGACAGGCAGGATAATGGGCGCTCCAATCCCCCCATTAGTCGGAATACGGGATAGTGCCGAACACGCGAAACGTCGTCGAACGTGGAATCGAGGATTCAATCCTGCCGCTATGAGACAATACGAGCCAGCGGTGTATGAGAGAGTCTTACAATTACTGGAGATAATTGTGCAGCGTGGTCGGGTTGACCTGGGTGAAAGTTTTGGTTACTTCGCGTTGGTTTTGTTCTGTGTTGCGCAGCTGAAACCCACGTTGACCTCCCCTTGACCAGGTTTGACGTTATGGCAGACATGGCGTAAGTAATGTCCGGTTTTCTTCCTCAAATGATTGCCCACCGTGAGCGGGTCTGTCCTTCAGCCTGGGTGGCGGTACGAACATGGTTCGCGAGGGTGATCCTGACGGTATTTGGCACATTATCGAAGCAGCGATGAAGTGAGAATCCTTTCCCTTCTCGTCCTTTTCTGACACTGTAGACCGGCAGGGTTGCAACCTTCATAGGTCACATACCGTGGGCCAGTAGATATTTAAAGATCCTTCCTGGAGCTGGCAAGGGCTCCGATCGTCTCCGAGCCTTTTCCAGGAAAAAATTCTTTGCCCGAAAGAACGAAGGATCCGGGAAAGAGGATCTATTCTATTACCTCGTGAGGAACTCCAAACTTTGTCACCTTGTATTTTACGCTTTTCCTGATGTGTTCCTTTCCTAGGCTGACGAAGCAGGCATCGAGAAACAGCCAATACCCACTCCTGTCGCGCTCTCGGATGCAAGTCTTGTAATCGTTGCAGGTCAGAAATCCACTGTATATTCTCCACAACCTGGGGCTGCTCAAACTTCCAGCTAGGATCCGACACCTCCGCCACGGTTCTCTCCTCTCTGTTCTTTTACCTTCTCCAAGATCAGAAGAAGTTCGAAAAACTTCGAGCAGAAATCGACAGGTTCTATCCACGGGGAGAGCAGATCACAACGGAGCATTTCGGTGAGATGGATTACCTGGAGGCATGCATCAATGAGGCCCTCCGTCTTTCGCCTCCCATACCAAGCGGTTCTCCGAGGGCCGCGTTACATCCTGATCCTTCTCGCGGAAAGATGATCGGACCATAGTACGTCGAATTGGACCTCCCTCGCTCTCCCTATCGCTTCATGACTGATTTGTATCTTTGACTCGGGTCAGCTACATCCCAGAAGGGTGTCTGGCGACTGTCAACTTCTTTGCCGTCCAGCGTGACCCCGAAAACTTCTCCCCTTTCCCGGACACTTTCTGGCCCGACCGGTGGCTTGTGGCGAAAGGGCTGATGGAATCTCCGGTGCCAGAAGGGGAGTTCGTCCATGATACATCGGCATTTGTGCCCTTTTCCTTCGGTTAGTCTTTCTCAGGTTTCGGGTAGCACAGAACTGGCTGAACCTGGGGTTTCGATACAGGTCCAAACGCCTGTGTGGGGAAACCACTCGCATTGTTGGGTGAGTTCCTTCGAGCTGGTCCATCAAAGGATACAGCTTACGATGTATCCACGATAGAACTTCGAATAGCCACCGCGAACCTCGTCCGGGACGTCGATATGAAATTTGCACCTGGGTACGGGGAAACCTGGGAGTCCGACTGGCAGGATTACTTCGTGATCAAGAAGGGAAAGCTTCCCGTCATTGCGACTCCACGAGCTTAAGCATTCAAGCTTCAAGCTTCAAGCCATGTCCGTCCTATGTTCGGGAAAAGGCATCTGGCATTCTTATGCACCGATTCTGATTGTATATCCCCCCTGCGCATCCGTTTCGCACAATTGATCCTCCCTTTTGTTTTTGGCTCACCGCTGGATGTTTGAAATCGTATTTTCAAGTGATGATAACGAAGTTGCTTACCGCAGGTGCCGTGGGTACAGGTCTGTCCCGGTCCGAACAAAATTCCTGTCCACCCATGTCCATGTCTGGTAGGCGTCCGAACTTCTATAAGCATCCCCGGCGTGAGCGATCAACCAGACATCTCCATATCCCTTGTGGGCTCCGGGAGGGGGTAAATTTCGCTGATGCGCGGACAATCTTGGTTGACAAGAAGCTGTCCAAGTGTTCGCAGGCACTGGGGTCAGCTATCATGAACCTAAACGGTACCACGAAGGAGGGGGGAAGAAGGTGTGAAACATACATGACTTTCGCGTGCTCTAATTGTTGTTATGCCCCAAGTTCGCCCGTCCCCAGCCGTTCAACTTGCCTCGTATTATCTTCACATGAAGTTAGCTGTACATACGTAGAAATTAAGCCGAGAGCGGACTGGGCGGAAATTCCGCCCTTTCAGGGTAGGTCTGTTTATTCCCGAACCTTTTTCTCCGACCTTTAATTCCCGCGTCCGAACTCTTCGCCATTCTGGCCGATCGAACCTCCTCCCTTACTTTCCAGGATCCTCAGTCATACCTTGGCCTTCGAAGATAACCAGAGCTTTTGCCACCGTCGAAGGAGGCACCAACATCGCCTTTTATGTAAACCCGTACCACGCATCAGGAAAGACCCGGTAAATTCCGAGCGCTAGTTTTTTCGCGGTGCCAAATTTGGGCGCTAATGGTCATTTTACTTCCGTGAAGTGGGCCCTTGGCTTCTGGAAGTGCACTTCCGCGCACTTCCGCGCACTTCCGCGCACTTCCAATCACTTATCGGTACTTTCGCCACTTTGGAAGTGACCAAAGTATTCCCTGATGCGGCCCCTACAACAAACTTCTCCATACTCTGTTCCCCCGGACAGTGATTTCTCACCCAGCTTCATACCGGACGATAATGACAACAGCGCAGACCCCAACATCTCGTTCAAAACCACCTTTCGTCAGTACCCCATACTCATTCTAGAGTTCCTCCCCAGGATTTGTCGTTCAATTCAACGCGGGAGGCAGCCGATAGGCAGATTCGCCGTAGTTTGGTCGATTTTTCAAGTGTGTGGCGTCGTTGCAGATTGCGCTCTCATGATGATCTTACCGCCGATTTCCTTCCTTCAGAACGTGCACCCCTCCCTGTCCTCTACGACATCAGCGCGATAGGGACCAAGCTCTGTTTCTACGAGTTCGGAAAGGCGCTGAGTCGCGTGACTCCTCAACGCATCCCCACCGATCCCGATTTGGAGAGCAGCGGCTGCGAGCATCGGCGACACAAATCACGGAGACATGCGAACACCTTCAAGCTTGACGATGTTTGTACAATAATTTGTAGTACATGGCTGTATAAATTTGGTTGTGGTGACACGCCTCGACTGACGACCGGTTGCATCATGTTCCTCAGGAGAAGTGATTTCGATTTCCGGCCATTCCTCTCCTGATTCTGGTGCACCTTCCTTGGGGATGCTCCAGGACTTTCCATTTTTGGCCGGTCTAAATAGTAGTACCAGTCAGATTTTGTATTTCAGAAGCTGGATGCGTTTTGTCCGTTCTGTTCATGTAGTACCTCTCGTCCTTGGAGGCCGCCACGGGCGCTTGTGTAATACCGGTCCGCCGTTCTCCGGATATTCCAGTGGCACTGACTCCCTCCGATCCACCATCTCCAGGATTCCCACCGTCTCTCAATCTTACTTTAACGACCGCGGATACTCCAGTCCCCCCAATTCTCGGGTCATGGCTACTGTGGCACGTTACATTCGCTCGCATTACGACCCCGAGACCGAGCGGGAAGATTTGTTACTCGAAACTGGACAAACTCGGGCATCCACGTCTTTCGGTTACGGCCACGTTCACGGCGGAATTGGGTTCACTTCTGATGGAGAAGAAGGAGGACGAAATGTCGATGATGGTGATGAAGAGGAAGAAGTAGATCCTTGGGTGGTCGAACTTCCCTATGCGCCGGCAAAGTTCAACCCTCCGCTCAAGTTCGTGAAATCCGTCCTTTCGTATGAGGACGTGAATGATTACATTGAGCGTGGGTATGAGTCTGGGTTACTCGGGAGAGACGAGGAAAGGGATAAGGACGTGGAGGAGGAAAAGAAGGGGATTTCGAGTTGGTATCGGAATCTGAGCAGGACGAATGTCAGCACTCCTGCTCCCACCCCGGTCCCTGAGACAAGTATGGTTGGGGAGCGAACAGCGAGGACAGGTACATTGAATTATCCCGTCCCTTTATCCGGTGCCACCGATGGCTCAGTCACAACTATCACGCAGCATGCCTCCGAACAACCGCCCACTTCCAACCCTCCCTCCCGACCCCTGGAACCTCAGCCTCGGCCAACCACCAACTCCAGGCGACGGAGTGATTGGTTCATCTCTAATGTCTTATCACACTCACCCTCCACCACCTCAGACCCTGGATCTCCAGCGCCAGGACGGAGGCCACCCCCGACGTTGGCTGATATGCTGGCTCGTGACCCCCCACCAAACAAGTTGCAGGACGCCTATACCCCACCAACATGGATCATGTTACCTCCCTCGAATCGTGGATTTCGGATGCTACAGAAGAGTGGGTGGAGCGAAGGTGAACCTTTGGGTCCGTACTTCACCAGGAGGCAGGATGCCGTTCAAATAGAACAACAGCCTGCCGCTGGACCTTCGAATCTGGGCAAGAGGAAGGTCGCTCAGGAGACCAGGACTACGGAGATCGAGGTCGAGGGTTACGATGATATCGTGGAGATTAAGAGGGGGCAGGTCATAGATCTCACTGTCTCCGATGATGCAGAGAGTGTTTCGTCAAGTGACGAGAAAGTATCTGACGATGATGTCATGGAACTGGACGACGAAATCCCTCAATCGCTTGACCTTCCTTCGGAGAATTCAAACCCTGCCTCCGCGCGACCCTCACCTCCTCAGGGAGAGGGTCACGGCGGGAAAGCCCTCCTCACACCGCTCCCTACGGTACTCAAGTCGGATCGATTAGGTATTGGGCTAAAAGCTAAGACCGTTGGACCCTACAAAGCCTCACAAAAACGGGTTACGCACAACGCGGCGGCTCTTGCGGCTCATGTGAAGGCGAACGAGGAGAGAAGGTTGTTAAAGCAGAAGGTTGGGAGGGGATCTAGAGGATTTGCCAGAACGGAGAAGAGCGAGAGCGAGAAGAGGAAGAATTTGTTGGCGTATCTGAATCAGTGAGTTTTGGTTTGTGGGTTGTCTCAGGGGTGGAGGGTGGTGTTACTATTACCAAGAGCTGGTAGGAAACATGGTTACGATTGATTACGATTACCCGGTTTCGAGGTGTTTAGCCTCCTTCAGGAGGGTGTGAGAGTTACTTGATGTCTCGGCTTCGACCATGCGTTACAGTACAAGGCGACCGGCGGCAGACGTCTAAGCGATCTCGTTATGATTGAGCGGCCCTCGGCGGGAACGTCAATGTTGTGATATGCCTTCCATTGACTCTTGAGGCGGCCTTGCCACCTTGGGTGCGTTCAGATAAAAATTGGCTCATTCCTCGACGTCATTGGTGACGCATCGCTTGTCTTTGACCAGTTGGTGGTCGGTCGGAGCGAATCAGTACGCAAAATAAGCGCCAATATCGGCCCCGGACCTCGGTTCCTGAGAAGGTTCCCCGGATGAAATTCATTCACCTCCCCTCTTCAAGATGGAAACGGCTACTTTTCCTCCTCGAAACTAGGACAGTCCCACCACGATGTCTAAGAGAGCATGTCTACCGTGCAGGTGAGTACAGCAGCCCGCGTTCCCTCCCGCGTCCCTCTTTGCCTTTCGTCTTTAATCTCTGGCATCTAGAGCTCGGAAAGTGGTGAGTAGGCTTTCCGTGCTGCCCTTTGATCGCGTGAGAGATCTGAACGCCGTTTCCCGTGTTCGAAGAGATGCATTCCTGATGCTCAACGCTGTCTGCGGTGTACGAATCTGGGGATCGAAGCCTGCACCTATGGTGGAATCAAGAAGAGGGGTCCAGGAGGTACTCTAGGGATGGGAGAAGCGTGTACAGCGTGCCGGTCCGTATGCATACACTCATCTCTCTTCACCGACGATACTGACTCGTCTCTTCTTCTCCATTGGGTTATCGTGGTCAGGAGGAAGAAAAGGGTCAGTGACCACTACCATTAGGATGTCATGCACACTCAAATCCCCCAGAAATGTGACGCTAAACGTCCGTGCACGACGTGCGTTAACTCTGGGGGGGAATCCAGCTGTTTTTACGACGAGTTGCGAATCCCCCACGTAATCCGACAACTTCCTTACGCCGCTCGTGGATTTCCCTTTTCGGATGAAGACACACTTGGGCCTTCTAGCGGTGGATCGTGTTCGTACCGGTTGCTTGGTAAAGCGGGGCGAGTAACCCTGCCTTCTGGAAACCCGGGACAACTAGTCGATCGTCCCGTTCGGTCGGGTCCTGATCCTGTTGGATGGGATATCGCCAAACTCCCGTCGACGTCCCATACGTTCCAGGGTTCCGGGTCGTTTGTTTCTGAGGGGACCAGGTGCGATGGTCGGTCCGGACCACAGCATCCCACAAACTCCCTCTCCCTATCTACGAGCTCGAGATTATTTGTCCTCCCTTCTCTTCGGTTGTCTATCGTCCCACGTCCCCTCCACACGCCTTTGTCATTCTTTCTTCCGGAAAATCTCCAGGTTGCTGGAGAAACTTCGGGAAACCTTGAAATGTCATTGTATGCTTTCCCCACCGCACTCGTTCATTGGTAAACTAAACTCCGAGTCAGCCGGATAACGACGTTGCTGCACTATAACAAGCTGGGCATCTATCTCACACGAGAGAAGCAAGAAGCCTTACTAAAAGGAGATACAACGAACACCGTGATCCATTCGATTTTCGTATACCAGGCTTGTTCATACGGGATGTACTTCTCCCAGGAATCGGTACACCCCCATGCTGCTCTCCGTTTCCAGGCGAGATATTCCCAGCTTGCGTGGGAAGAACTTGCTAAAATGCAGAAAGGGAATGACGACTATCTCAAGGCTCAAGCCATGTTATCCATCTCCTCTTGCTGCATTGTCTTCCGGTGGATCGACTTCGCTCGTCAGTACATTCAAAAAGCCTGCCATGCTGTCAATACGGCGAGCTTGCAGTTCATCCCGAAGTACGGACAGCCGCCGGAGTATTCAGAACAGGTTCGTGAGAGGTCAACAGTCCTCTCACAGGTCATATACTTCGAGAACTACCTGTTCTTGGCTTATGGCGGCCCGGAACCAAACTTGACGGCCAAGATCGAGAAAGAATTCTGGCATGAACTTCAGGTTGGTGACCGAGGCACTCGCAAGTTTATGTATATGGCTTACTGAATCCACGTAGCAAACGTATCCGCCGCTGTTCAAGATCTGTCCGTTGACCATGAGGACAAAGGCTATTTTATTAGTCAGGCATGCGATTTTTCTTCTCAACGTCTCGTCGGACGATGGTGAGTGTGCCTCACTAGGGCAGATCTGGAGCATAACCGTTTAACCGTCTCGGCTCCTTTTAGCTCACAAGTCGGATCAGTGGGGACGGTCATGTGACCAGCTCGTCACCCTTCTTGATGAATACACCAATACACTCTTATCCAACCTTCGGGAGTTCACCAAGATCGGCGACAACAGCGGTACAGAGATAATCTGGAGTAGTTGCATCACCTGTCTGGCGTACCTAACTGCGCTCTGCGAACTCGCCGGCAGGACGGGATCAACTACTAGTCTCGAGATGAATGGCCTTTGTGACTGTAACCTGGAGAAACTCGGCCACCTGACCGAGGATATGCGATCAGAAGAGTACACGCACCTTGACCTACTCCTTGGGGTTCGTACTTGTGAATTTTCTCGGTTATGATTGAAAGATAATGCTGACGACCCGAGGAACGAATCAGTTCTCCTGGCGAAACTCCTTGACCGTGTATGAGTCACGGATTAACAGCCTCCCAATGGAGGACAGCCTGTTGTTGCGGTATTGGAAAGGAGTAGTCGCCAAGGCGTATTCGACCTTCCAAGATAAACTCCCCGGTGAGGAGCCTCCAGAGTTAACTACGATGATTTGTACACAAGATGGCCGCGAGGAGGGCTCCGAATACCCGAATTTATTACAAGCGCCTGCGAGGGATGACTATGGTATATGATTGAAGGAGTTCGCGGGTTCTTTGCCGGTGCCCCGTTGTCATATCGCCGATTTTCTGTTCTCCACATTGCCATCTTGGATTAGTGTTACATTCCACATAACCTTTCTCTTTCACCCTCTTTTTCGTTCTTACTATCCACTTGCATCGTTATGGTTTTCTAACATTTGTACATCATATGAGTTGTCCCTACTCCATCACCTTCTCCTGACTACTTTCAGTGTAACACATAGCATAGCACACCAATAGAATATGACCCAGGGGTGCCAAAGTCCCATCCTGTGTTGTCGTGACGCTCGGGTCAATGTTGAGTGACTGACGCGGTTGCTCCGCCCAAGGAAATTCCATCTGCGGGGGATGGTGTGTAGTGACTGGAGAAGGATTGTTCGTTCAGCCCTTTCAAGTCGATATCATATCTAGGACATCACGTCGGCTCGATGTGGCCAGCATGCTACAGGGGAGGTCGAAAGGTTCCTCGGTAACATTACATCGTCCGTATTCTGGCACTCCACTCGACAGATATTGATTAAATCATCAGGCCGTGCCAACAACGAGGATCATATAGGAGAGATCCAGAACGACACGGGTCCTGACGAGCGCCGCAAAACATCTATCGACTCTAGTCATGCGTGAGACGCGGGGAATCTTACCTTCACATTTCGGTGACCCCACGTCCCCATGTGTCTCGGCAGCAGGATGTCATAACGGGAGATGAGGAGAATGTGAAACTGGTTAATTTCGAGGCCTGAGGGTTGTGCAAACTACCGTGGCGATTCCACCGCAGAGGAAAAATAAGAAAAATATTCGAGGTCTGTCGGTAAAAGTCGGATTTATTGGGACTTGCTGGATAAATCTTACCAAGTCCAGCAGACGTTCAGTTAAGAGCCTTGTACGAAAATTAGTTAAGTACTCTGGGTCTGGAGTCATATGGAGCTCCCTCCCGTGGGGATGGCGGAGAAGCTGGAGCCGTGGGTCGGTGCTGTTCATTTCTCTGAGGTGATTTTAGGAGACGACCAGGGTCCCATGTAACCGTATTCCTGTAGTAGTACTTGGATTCTTGGAGAGAAATGTGATGTGAAATTTACGAGCTTGAAGCCCAGGGATTCACGGTGGTCCCGCCATGCCTTTACATCTGATACGGCGAAGGGATAAGTGGTGTGGTGAAAATGAGCCAATCTTCAAAATTAACCAGATCGAAAGGAACTCCGACTGTAAGTGTAATCTCGGCGGTTGAGTTGAACGTCGATCTTCTGGACCAGACACCCGGTCACCAACTCTCCCTCCCCCTTCAATGGACACGCATACCTACCCTGGAAAAGGCCTATCGCTTCCTCAGCTCTCGTTCGCTCTGAAGGAGGAGCTGAATCGTGCTGCCTATTCTCCGTCGTACGTTGCGAAATATCCTTGTGAATTCGCTCGCAAGATCTTGAGTAGTGACACGCTGACATCCTCCACAGCTTCACCTTCGACGACATTTCTCAACTCGACAGGGACATCTCGACCGCGCTGGCGAACATCCGCGAGTGGAGGAACTCCTTCATTCACATCAATCGTCTCCCTTCGGATGTCCTTTCCTTCATCCCCACCCACCTCGATTCACAGGCGGACCGTTTCAGCGCCAGTTATGTGTGCCGTCATTGGCGCAGGACTTTCCTCCAATATGCTGCACTATGGTCCCGTGTATTCCTCCCGAGGTGCGAGGTCTATGTGAGAACCCTCCTCGAACGTGCAAAAGGATCCGCGCTGGATGTAATCACCGACCGCAAGGGTTCGGCCGGCACCATAACACTACTTTCTCCTCACACTCAACAAATCAGGTCCTTTAGTTTCATGTACAACCACTGGACGGGTATTCGAGAGTTCTCTGACGTCATTTCTGGACCACTCCCACTCCTCCGTACCCTCGAAATCAATGTCACCGAGGATTTTCCGCCGGCCAGCCAGTCCAGTCCTCCCCCGCCCCCCCGGCCCCTCTTCAGCAACGCCATCAATCTGAAGCAATTCGTATTGCGTTTCGAGATGCATTCGTTCTTGAATCACTTCGTCTTTCCGAACCTGACCACGTT
>Ga0307512_10005410_pt1 | contig 13343 bp, 7 predicted proteins | sample 14_EM_MG_FD_200267 | JGI IMG/M metagenome (GOLD analysis project Ga0307512, IMG submission 200267) | Populus trichocarpa ectomycorrhiza microbial communities from riparian zone in the Pacific Northwest, United States - 14_EM | ecosystem: Host-associated > Plants > Roots > Unclassified | place... | reverse complement strand
GAAGAGGTATATATATAAAGGGATGCTAAAGAAGAATCTACCACTAGCAGAGACACAGGGGAAAAGCAATTGCTATGGGAATTTTTATTTTTGGGTAACTACAAATCCGTCCCCGCTCTTATAGAATATAACGTATCGGTCACCGACCTTAAATATTTTTGTTAGCTTTCCCCTGATCTTGCTTTGGTTTAACAAGATCATCCTCCTTGTTAGTTCTATAAGGAAGTGTTAAAAGAGACACGTAAGATTGATTATAAACACATATTTTGATTATTTATATAGGAAATCATCGAGCAGTTTCACCAGATCAAGTGATAAGAAATATTTTTATATTCATATTTTTTTAAAATAAACTTTATTATAGTTTATTTAAGGTTTTTAGTTGAAGTAAAAGAAAACATAAAAAAAACCAAAAGCTCATACTTCATAACCAATATTAAAATTATATGACAAACATAATCTTAAAATAAAAATCTATGTAGTAATGGATTTTAAAAATAAAAGCTTAATTTATTAAATGTCTATTTTTTTAGTCAAGTTTTAGCCCTTTACCGAGCACACTCTGCAAGTTCTGTACCGGTTTCCATTAGGGAAAAAAATTAACAAGACGGACGAATTTTAAATCAAGAAATGCAGGTGAAAATTAGCAAAGTCTTAACATTGAGGACTAATTTGTTACTAAATTATACAGTAGGGACTGATTCATTGTTATAGCTTTTTCCTTCAGTTAAGGTAATTGTATGGGAATTTTAACGAGTCAAAAGGGAAGGAAAGAAGAAAGAGAAGTGGCGAGAGTTGATATTGTCGGCCACGCGATTCTGATTTCCTGGAAGATATGAAAAAATGTGTTGAAATTTAGAGAGAGGAAGTCAAAGGTCAGATAAATAAACGGTCGGATGAGTATGGTTGCGGCGAGATTTACCCGAAAGTCGTTAGAAACTTAAGGAAGAAAATTGTTGATTTGTTCTAGCAAAGTCATTTTAAGCCGTTTGATTGATATACGATACCAGATTTTGACTGGGGTTTTTGTTGCTTCCTGGAAATTGTTTGATTCTGCCACGTACACTGTTGGGAATACAAAAATTAAGAGAAGTGGGTGAGAGAAAAGTTATTGTACTGGTGGTTATGGTACTACGCGGCCCTTGATTTTATAATGCTACTCAAGTTCACGTTCAACACGTAGCAAACTCCTATGTGAATTAAATTAGATTATGCATGTTCCGTATTGCTATGGATGTTATTTTTAAAAATTATTTTTTGGTTGTAAATATATTAAAATTATTAAAAATACTAAAATACATCAATTTAATTTTTTTAAAGGACAACATACTTTCAAAAGACACCCGAAGGCATATTATATAGGCACAAATTATTAGATTGAAAACATAGATTTCTTGCCAATAATATAAAAAATATATTAATTTGATTTATTTAGTTGAAAAAAAATTAATATATATATAATAATTATTCTATGAATGCATTATTGAAAACATACATCACCTAGTCATGCATGGAGACATAAATAAGCTCGTTATTAGTCTCTTTAAATCCTTTTCAACTTTTGTATTGGGGTAATTTCATCTCGAGTTTTCTAGCATGACTGTAAAATAATATTAACAATCAATTAACTTATTTATTTTTCTCGTTTGGGTTCTCTGCTTTTCTTTTTATATGAGAAAAATTATCGAGTCCAAAAATAAATGAAGAATATGGAAATAAAGAGGTTAGAGTAACGTTCCTATTTCGAGGGAGCCATTATATACCGTATGTAATGTTCTAACATTTTTTTCCCTCTCTCTCAGCGGCAATAATGAGAACTCATTTCTTGGATTAAACCTAATTACACCGTTCAGTCTCATTCATACCCACACCATCTATCTCCCTTTCTTAAAATGTAATATTTATTGGTTGGGAATGTAAGAACAAAAGCTAATGCTAATGGGATATTTGAGAGTATGTTAGTAATTGTTTTTTAAAGTGTTTTTTATTTGAAAATACATTAAAAAATATTTTTTATTTTTAAAAAATAAAATTTTATATTAATATGTTAAAACGATAAAAAAACATAAAAAATTAAAAAATATATTTTAAAAAAATACCGCTTGGAACAAATTCCAAACTACAATAGAATTAAATAAAATCGTGCTTTCAACATGGGAAATTAAGAAGTGAAATCATGAAAGGAATCTATTACTTACTTTTTTATATATATATATTATTTCATTTGTATACGAATTTAATGTGTCAATCAAGTCATCATCATCATCTAAGAATGTCACATGGTTGGTGTACAAAGAAAATTAGAAAACATGAATGGTGTGTAGGTTGAAAATGGGCAAATGGTAGCCCGAGGATATTTCCAACCCACAACCTAGTTTTAAGACAACAATATTGTTGAGCTACATGTAGAGGTAAGGCCGTAAGGCACGCAAAAAAAAATGTTTTCTTTATGATTTGTCTTGTGTGTTTTGTGAAGCAATTGTAAACACCAAAGTTAAATCCTTTATTATCATATTTTAAACATGTTATCCATATTTGCATGAATTTTTTTATATGTATAAAAAACCTGATCCAACATTTTTCGAATAAAAATCAAATAAATCACAAAATATTTATTTTGTATTGATAGTAATTGCAACAAAGCAAGTAAATCTTATTGGAGGGCCAAAAAAAAGGAAAATACCATTCATTCCCAACTCAAAACTTCAGCGAACACAGAGGAAAAAAAAAAGAGTAAAGTCTCCTACGTTAATTTGAATCTTTCCTTAGGTGCATCACGCTCACACTCTAAGATTTGCCCATTTGAGAGAAAAAAAAAATTAAAAAAAAGAGCTTGTAGGGCAGTTGCGATAGGTTTGAAGCAAGAAAGGTCCAAAACTCCGTAGACCGTACACTGTATTGTACTTTTACCTTACACAGCAAAAAATGCTGATGGTGATGGGGGCCATTAGCCATGGAATCTAGTGCCATGAAAATTCCAAAATGGTGGGCTCATCTGGCCGCGTTTCTGTTTAAGATTGTTTTTGAAGTTATTTTTTAAAGTAATATTTTATTGAAATAATACTAAGATAATATTTTTTATTTTTGTAATATTAGTATATTAAAATAATTTTAGAACATAAAAAAAATAATTAAAAATCAAGATTTTTTAGAAACACAATTCAAACGTACAAACAACCACAGCTTAAATCTGGACACACATGGCGTAGGTTGGTTTTGAAAAATGGTGGGGACTTGGCTGTCAGATAATTAGACCCGAAACTCCCAGGTGGCCATTTGACTGTCTCTTTCCATCTCCAACCAGTCTTGTTTTTTTTTCCAAATAATCTATGATACAAGACAAAACAGCAAAGTTCAGTTGAAAATCTAAACTGTTTTATCTCTAAAAAAGCTGGCAACGTTTTTCGAGGGCAGTCATCTTTCCAGATTTCGTTTCCCACATGAAATCTAATGAAGAGATGTCTATCCATAAACTGTTCCAAGTCCTTTCTTTTCCTATTTCTTCAGTACTTTCTTTCCCTGAGCTGAAGTTTTTTTTTTGTTTTTTCTCGTATTTGCTTTTTTGATTTGAAGAATGGGTAAATTTATTTTTAAAAATATTTTTTATTTTTTAAAAATTATTTTTGATATTAACGTATAAAATAATATAAAAACATTAAAAAAAATATTAATTTAAAACAAATAAAAAAAATTTAAATTTTTTCAAAAGCACTTTTGAAATATAAAAACAAAAATTAATCGCTAGTTTGGATATTTAAATTTTAAAGTGTTTTTTATTTAAAATATATATTTTAAAATTTATTTTTGATATAAATATATTAAAATGATATGTAAAATGTTAAAAAAAAAATTAAAACCAAAAAATTTGTTTTTAATATTTTTAAATAAAAAAACAAATAAGCTTTAATATTCTCTTTTAAATAAAATTCTCTCTTAAATAAAATTGAGTTTATTATCGTGGTTTGATCTTCATAATCATACATATACGGTACTTGTTGGGATAATGGTTGGTTGTTTTGTATAAACACTTTATGTTTGGGAGTGAGATTGCAGTTGTTTTTCAAAATATTTTTTACTTGAAAATATATTAAAATAATATTTTTTTAAAATTTTTTTTGATATCAGCGCATTAAAATAATATGAAAACACCAAAAAATATTAATTAAAAAAATAAAAAAAATTAAATTTATTTAAAAATACTTTTAAAACACAAAAACAAATAAAATATAAAACTCCTCTAAAATTGAGTTTTAGACATGATATCTACCTCCTCAACTCTTTTGGAAAATCCAAGTATCAGACCATGTTACAAGAAGTATACAATTATCATCATCTTTCTTTGAAAAGCAAAGAAATTTTTGTTTTGTAAACAGTCCCGGTCATTCTTAACAACCTTTATTTTATCAAAGCTAATTATTACTTCCTTGGTTTATTGTTTCTTTTGCTCTAAATGATGCGTGTTCTTCTGCTGCCTCCATCCTCTCATCAACGTGGGCACTTGAGATTAAAGTTCTAGTCTCCTTCCTCTAAACGCTGCCTTGGAGTAACTCTAGTTTGAAAAACTTGAAATTAATGAGAGAGTATATATATATGTTATTTCATGAAGCTTGTGTTATTTCTCTCTACAAACGTCATCACTTGTATGTGCGTGTTTATGCTGGAACTGGCAATAAATAATGAAAAAAATCGCGAGCATATGATCAAGATGTAATTTCTCAAGGGTTTAAGAAGACAAAAAGTCTTTGGGATCGCCAGCCAAATCCTCATCCGTACAACCACAGACATTCCGAGCTGACTCTCAAGGTACAAGAAATTAATGAACTTAGCTTTATGTTCCAAAATTGCCAAGAGGACTCCCTCAAGAGCTGGGGTGTGAAAATGATCTCGAAATGTGAAGATAAACATAGCAGCGTCAGCCAATATGATCCCATTTTCCTTGTCAACATGCTCGGAAAAGTAAACCTCAAACTTCAACGTCGGTTGCGGACATTGAAAGCCATGTCTCACCGGTGCCGTGGGGTATTAAAATAAATTCATTGACTATTCCAATAACGATAATAAATATTTGATTAATTAAATGCTAAAAATGTTGCTTTAATAAATGTAACCTTCCCAGCCTTTTCGGCTTACATGGAGTATTTGATTTATTTGCACGAACACGTGCTCCGTACCCACCGTTGGAGGCCTACTCGTTTTCTTTCTTTCTTTTCTTTTTTTCGAAAAAAAAAATGCTTAGTTAATTGCATAACCTAGCGTTATTTAGTTATTTTCTTGGATCATCAGCCGCTGTCTGCAGATTTTATTAAGCTTCCAGTAGCTGAAGCATTATAAAATTTGAAGTTGTTGTGTGGCATGGAGCACGAGAGGAAGCATCTAGTCAACCCGAAAACCCATCATTTAGAGGTAAAAGTCATTAATTATTTTTTATGAAAGCAATAATCAGAAGTAAATGGCCAATCTATGATTTAGACGGTAAAAAATTAACTCCAACGTTATATAAAATACGAGAATATTTTAACTGTTCCAATAATTTTCTTAATAGAATATGTGTGTCATTGTTGAATTGCTAAGAAGCATTGTTTAAAAAAATTGGAGGAGGATCATTATATTTACTTACACAATCCAAATTATTTTTATCCCATTTGCTTCAAGATTTTATTTTATTTTAATCAAAATCCGTGTAGTTGTTTGCTTCTTCCCCCGTGAGATCACTATAATTAATTCTATATTGTTAAATGAAATCATATATATTATTAATGATAACCCGTTAGCTAATTAACACATGGTTTATCATGTCCTTGCCTCTTGTTTTGATATTAAATCAAGGAGCATCCCATATTCAGCTGCCTAGCTAAAACGTACAATGAAGAACCTGTACTCTTTTCCCATGCATTAACCACAGTTTGGGTCTTGCTGTGGAAGTTCTTCAACCACAGTTTGGGTCTTGCTGTGGAAGTTCTTCAAACTCGTTGGCTTGAGTTTCTGACACCAAGTCAAGCACCCTAGCTAGAAGACGAAGACTTGCTAAAATTTACTACACTTCGTTTGATCGACTGTCAAGCTATATAGATTTATATTTACTAGTTTTGTTTCCTGCGCTTTGGATACAGATTTCAAGATATCATTAATATATTTTTGAGTATTCTCTAAAAGAACTTAAGTAAATTAATTACATATCAAGTTTACGTGGTTGAAACTCCATTTGATGGGAAAAAAAAAATCCATGGAGAATTTTTTGATAATATCACTAGACTTGACTAGCAACTCAACTTGAAACCTCCTGACTTAATTGTTTATTCAGCCCAAGTTTTAAATTAAAATACGTGGGAGTTGTCACAACGTAACTTAGTTAATTTGACAGGTTAAAAAACAGCTCAGACAATTGATTAAATTGTTGGATGGTTGTAAAAAACATTAGAATGACTTTTTTTATATTATTTAATACCAAAAAGGAGACATATTAGATCACATCCAGTCAACTTAAGTCAACCACTAAATTCGAGACTTGAGGCATGGACATGACCAGAATATGCTAAGCCATTAGACTAGAATTTGATTCAACTCGAGTAATTGGCCAAACTCGTGACCTGTGTTGTTAGACTAGAATTACCTTATAAAAGGTAAACTGAAATAAATTATAAAGTTTAATTTTCAATGAAGACAATGTTGAAGGATGAAATTAAAAAAACAACCAAAAAAATGACCCGAGCCAACTGGGTTAACCCATCAAATCCACGACCCGGGTCATGAGATTGAAATAATCTCATAAAAAGCAAACCAAACAAATTATAAAACCTAATTTCTAATCAACCAAACATTGAAAGATAAAACTAGAAAAAAAACTCAATTAAAAAAAGATAAAAAAAAACTCGAGTTAATCTGGAGTCATGATACTGAAACAACCTCATAGAAATCATATAAAAAAATTTATAAACCTTAATCCCTAGTAAAGTAGGAAATTGAAAACTAAAAAAAAAAACTTTAAACTAAAAAAAAATGAGGAAAAAATATATCAATGTTCCCATGTTTCCCTCCTGAATTAGTGCTTGGTATAATATCGCTATTTTTTTGGGTTTATGTAGTCTTCTCTCGCATTAAATATTTGATATAATGTTGATAATGTTACTTAATCCTTAATGTTTTACTGTGGGCACGTGCTAGAAAGATTGTTGGCTTATGCTAAATTGTCACAAGTGCTGAGCAGGTTTTCCTGAATTCTGCCTAACATATTGGGTCAAGCTTTACTGCTTTCATTATGGTTTTCAATTGAATATGTTTTGCCCCTGAAAACAAGAAGGTTAGTGCATTGATTTGATGATTGATATCTATGCAATTAACCTTTTTTAATGAATGCATGTATGATTAATCTTCTTGTTTGGATTTTTTTTGCCCACCACGAATATATTAAACAAATAAATGTATTAGAAAATACAAGTTGGTAAACAAATCTTCGTATGTCTATCATACTTCAGGACACTTTATGTCTATTATATATGGTGAGGTATGATTTTTTTTTTATTAAGGAAAACGATGCTTATAACGGAAAATACCATGTGATTTAACCTAATTAATTAAATTGTGCGATTTCTTCAAGCGCATTTTGTGAGAAAACGAGAGTTTTTCCCGCATAAAAAAGGGTAAGTTTCATCCGGTAAAGGCATCAAAGGAAAATGAAGGAACGACTAATTCAACTTTTACTCGGAACATGTCGTTTTGCATAGAAATTAAATTCATGCATTACAATCTTCTAGCTATAGTGGATGAAAAACTATTACGCAATCAACTTGAGTACTTTCTTGTTGAAATTCTTAAAAGATATCAAATCTGGAATAATATTACTTATCTCTACACATACCGAATCTAAGCTTCAAAATAAAAAAAATAAAATTAAATAACAAGTTTTTTAAAAAATCAACAACATAGAAAGAAAAAAAAAACTCAAAAAAATTCTTTGATTATTTATCACTCATCCAAGACAACTATTTATAGGACTTAAAAACTAAAATTTTTAACACTCATAGTTCATGAATCTTCATAATTTATGGATGTCCATAATTCATAAAAGAATTCATGAATGTTTATAGTTTATGATTTACTCATAATAAAATTCATTCTCATTATGTAATTAATATATTGGTTCATGTATTATGGACTAAAAAAAATTACGATCAAACATGGACTTAATATAAAATATTTTTTTATTAACCAAGCTCAAGCCCAAACTCGTGAGCCCATAGGCTCATTATCCAATTCATAAAGCTATTTTGGGTTTGAAATTTTATTATCCAAAAGTTCTTTAAGAATAATTTTCCATTCATCTTTAATTGGAATTTTTAAATAATTTTAATATTTAATGTTAAATTACTCATGTTTGATAACAAAATTCATTATGATTTTAACCTTAAATTTGAGTAAACTTCACATATAATTTGACTTTAAAATACCCACTAAATATTTTATAAACCAATTCTAACATTATTTCACACAGTTATAATTTATTCTTAATCAAAATTGAAGTTAAATAAACAGTTAAAAGTTGAGGTTGTGAAATTACTTAGTAAGTAGTGTGGATATGGTTTTTGATTTTTGTTCCACTTATATTATGTGTGGTTAGAAAAACAATTAGGAAAAAATTAGTCATGGAGGAAAGTACGTAGTAGGAATCAAAAGGCTAGAAATTTCTTATTAGGGATGAAAATGGATACTAAAGGGTTAAGTATTGTATTATTCATGTCCGAATTCAAATAATTATCCAAATTCAACCCAAATCCAAACATGTATGAATTTTTGAAATTTAAACCCGATCTTATCAGGTTTCGAGTATTCATAACTTGAATATAACTCAAATCTGAAACTTTAATGCTATAATTTATAACTATATACATATAATATTTTTCAAAATTATTTATTTATTTTAAGTTGAATTTGAATTCAAATCGGGTTTCGTGCTGACTTTTTGCCTTCAAATAAACTGAAACTTGATCAGGTGTTCATGTGAAATCGCCACCCCAATTTCTCATTCATAATTTGAGAGATGCGATTGCTGGGTCGAGCTTAGAGGGAGGGATCCTTCAAGGGCAGGCTTTCTCCGAGCTGGTTGAGTGAATTATTGGCCACTAGTATTGGCCCAATTATTTCAAGCCCATCAAAACCTTAAGCTTTCCTTCGAGGTCTGGCTTTCTCCAATCTGGCTCAGTGAATTAAAGGGCATTATTTGGTGGGCCTATTATTGCAAGCCCATAAAAACTTTACATTTACGGCCCAGTAAGAAATTGACATTATGATCTCCTTTCCCTCAAGGGGATGATGAAGCTTACAGAAGGAGAAGAAAATAAATAGACTGCTACCAATCAAATCAAACAAGTGACTGTAAATAACTATCGTATCGTTAGCTCACGAAACAAAAGAAATAGCAAGTATTAGGATCTAGATCCAAAATGACGGATACAAATCTGGAGTTACAAGAATCCGGTTGGGAGGAACTAAGAAGAGAAGCAAGAAAGATCGAAGGAGATCTCGATGTTAAACTCTCTTCTTATGCTAAACTTGGCTCTCGATTCACTCAAGGAGGAGGAGGAGGAGGTTTGGATTCACTTTTAATTTGTTTTTTTCTTCTTCTTAATTTCCAAGTGTAATAATGTGGTAATTGTTTCTTGGAAATTCAATAATTTTTAGTCATTAGTGGATTATCGGTGTTGATTGTCATGGAGTGTGATTTAGGTTATGTCGAGACTGGTTCGCCAACAGTTGGATCCAGTAGGTCATGGAAATCAATGGAAATGGAAATTCAATCGTCACTTGAGAAGTTACTTGATATAAATGATGCTATGAGTAGATGTGCTGCGTCTGCAGCACCAGCCACTTCAGTTACTCAAAAGCTAGCAAGGCATAGAGATATCCTTCATGATTTTACGCAGGTTTGATTTTTGTTTTGGTAAAATTGGTAATGAAGTGCTTAGGAAAGTTTTGTTGTATCGTATGTGATGCGTGTATTGGCAGCAATGCGGATGGGAAATCTGAAAATGGATTTTTTTTTTTAGATTAATGTGGCCTCGTTCCAATTTGAAAAATTAGGAAATGTGGCTTTATTAATATGGGAGGAGTATAGAGTGGAGAAAAAAATACAAATTACAAACTGAGTATAAGAACCTTATCCGGAATGTAGAAAATGCTGGTGTCGACATTTTAATCTTTTGTCGTGGAAGACAGTTGATTTGATTATTAATGTCATTGTGTTTAATTTCCATCATATTGTGGTGATTGCGGGCATAATCGGTTTCAGTTCTTTCCTTCTTTCTTTGTTTTTTGCGTTTTTTTATTGGTTGATTATATGATTCACACTCTGTTTTTCTTTTCCTTATTTTTTTGTTGCATTTTTTTTATTGCTCTGTTTTTGGGACTCAATTGCTAGTTCCGCACCTTAAACAGTGTGAAAAAATGCATCAGTAACAAGTTAGTTTTCTTGTGGTGCTCAATCAAATTTTCAAAGGGTAATTTGAATTCAGCAGTATGCATCTGATCTCATAGAAAGTTTCTTCTATGAGATGTCAAGAACCCAGCTGGTTTTTTTCAAAATCATCAAATTCCAAAATATTTTCTTGCATCTGCAAGTGGAATCTCATTTTGAGTCTGATGTCATTTTAAAATTAAGTGTGTTCCATTTAAAAATATTCATGCTTGAGTGCTGCTTGTCTTGAGCAATGAAGTAAGCGAGGAGAAGGTTTGGGAGCCTAACTTATATACATGTGATACTGATGCACACAATCACTGTTTTCAGTAAGTTCCATCTTCTCTGGTCTCATTCCCATTGGTATCTAAGTTCAACTCAAGTTCTTATTCAAAATTTCTCGTTCTAGTCGGCAGTGGCAGCATTATTTTTGCAGCGTCTCGGTTTATGATTGATAGCAAAGCCCATGATAGCGCTTCAAAGATTAGTAGAGAGGGGAGAAGAAAAAGGAAAAAAATTCTATACAGAATTGGTCCTAAATTAATTTTTTTCATATCATTGTATATGTTCCGTTAAACAAATTAGCAGATTAGTTAGATGCTAAAACTATAGCATATTAGGAATTTTCATACAGCTTTTATTTCAAACAGTTTTCCTCCTTTAGGACTGCTTCTCATTGTATTATATTCCTAATCATTTGATTTCATTGTGGACATGACATCTATTCTCTTGAGCTAAGAAATGGTATTTTATTGGTTTCTGTCTCATTGATCAAATAAAATTTGTTACTTTAGGAGTTTAGACGAATCAAGGGAAACATAAACTCTATGAGGGAACATTCAGAGCTTCTGAGTTCTGTCAGAGACGATATTAGTGAGTACAAGGTGGGTATCATTTGAACTCTTAAAACTGCTGTATGTTCTCATGTTTTTGTTTCTCAAAATTGAGGTTTGTTTTCTGTGTACTTACAGGCATCTGGTAGTATGTCCCCGAGAGTGCAGTTACTACGAGAAAGAGCTGCCATCCATGGAAGCATATCTCACGTAAGACTTTCTCGCTTTCTTTTGGCCATATCCATGTCAGATTCTTTAGATTAATATTTCTCCTTGCACATTTCTTGCCATGCATGTTGATGGAAAAATAAATAAGGATGCTGGGATGGACAACTGGCAATATTGAACTGGATGGAGTTAAATAATAAGTTTTATTAGATAAGAGGTAGAGACTGAAGAAAATATGGATGGGATGAATAAAAATCATTGACTAGTTCCGGTAGCGAAAAATGTTATAAAATGAATGTAATTGGGTGTAAATAGTGGGAGTTTTTTTTCCTTCCCCTGATGCACACCAGTTTTACTTATCTGTCACTAGACCCATAAGTCTAACCACCACCACCTCCACTGTTCCACCTTTAATTGGGTTTGAACCTTGAACCTCTACAGCTTTACTCCACTTGCACTCTGTGAAGTGGGAGGTACATCACCCAGCTAAAAAGCTTGGTTTATGAACAGTGTTTGTTTAATGCATTTAGATTTCTAGTTTACTAACAATGTGTCGGGCAGGGGTGGGTTTTTGGGGGATTGAAAATAGGTGGAAGGGAAATATGGTGAGGAATTTGGTTTTCCACCCTATGGATCACCAGCAGAACAAGGAACTAAGGAATGGAATGTGGAAAGAAATTTTCTTTCCATGCCTACCACTTTCAATCTCTCTTATTTGGAGAGAAAGACTTAACATTAAACATGCTTATATACTTTCCCTTCATTAGCTAGTGTTTCTCTATCCCTACACAATCGAACCTCTAATTCTACAAGCCACCTGTCCATTCTCTCCTTCAGTTTATCTCTTCAAATTCCTCTTCTTTGATATGTGGTATTGCCATAACTTTGTTATATACACATGTTGGTCTACTGTCCAACATCATAGAAATGGATATTGATGTATTAAATCTATCTTTACATTCCTGTAGAACTTTGCGATATCAAATGTCAAAGATGCTGTGTCCAAACTATGGTTTATTTGATTAGCAAATCTTATGTCCAAATAAATGGAGACAAAAATGGAAGGGAAGTTGATTACTAGTTAGAAGTTAAACTTCAATAAATAAGGCGATGAGCATAATTGCAACGTTGCATTCATAATTTTCATTCCACCTCTTGTTTATGTTTTCAAATAAAACAACTTCCATTTTCATTCCTCTCCTTTTTCACGTTTCCCAAACATATGGACTGAATATAATATTCCCTTCTTGTACTTTCATTCCTCCCATGGTCCCATTTTCTTTTCTCACAACTTTTTAGTCCCAAACATAGCATCAGTTACTCACTAAAGAGCAGTTGTCAATGCTATGTTCATAGTATCTATTTTCTGATGCCTGCTTCCTAAACAAAGGGCTCGATGTCATGGAACAATTTAATTAAATGTTGACCTAACATGGTTTAGAAAGATAAGTTGCGTTTGTTCATTTTACATTTGGCTGTGAACTAGGTGTGTGGCCTCCTTCTATCCCTTTCACTGATCTCAATTATTAGGCATAAAGATAGCTACAATCATTAGTGACTTTACCAGATATTTATTTTAAAGCACTGCACCGAATTTTCTGGTTATTTACCACTGAAAAACTTTCTACCGGAAATAGCTGTTTTTGTACTTTTTAGGTTTCCACTTGTCTGAATTATCAGTTGTCATACAACGCATTGTGCATATCAGGAAATCCATGTTCTTTTCCTTGTGTCATATATAGAATCAAGTTGCAATGGCACAGAGCTACCTCAAGTGGTCCTTACAGAGAACCCTGTTATATTGGCTAATTAAAAGTGAAGTCATACAGCCTATAAATGTTGCACGTGATGAGTTGACTGACTTTGTCCTCTGCAAAAGTGGTAATCTTGAAACA
>Ga0307512_10005408_pt1 | contig 13343 bp, 12 predicted proteins | sample 14_EM_MG_FD_200267 | JGI IMG/M metagenome (GOLD analysis project Ga0307512, IMG submission 200267) | Populus trichocarpa ectomycorrhiza microbial communities from riparian zone in the Pacific Northwest, United States - 14_EM | ecosystem: Host-associated > Plants > Roots > Unclassified | place... | reverse complement strand
AAGGATCCCCTTTTTTTTTTTTTTGACAGATGGGATTCCTTTTCTTTTGCTTCTACCTTTCTTATTTGGTTGTTATAGCAATAGTAGTACATTCCACTTAGTCTTATAAGATACAATGTTAAGTTTGTTTTGTTTTTGGTTTTTATTCTTTGGTCTATAAATAATGGGTTAAAAGTGGTGAATTAGTGGATGTGTTGGGGGTTGGGGGAGGTAAGATTCTTTTGAACACATTAGGTGAGTAGGGTCTAGTCCAGGGGCCTACTTACTGTGATTAGCCCAAGCAACTTCAATGTGAATTATTGCTTACTTTTGTTGATGGTAAAAAGATGAAACCAGCTCCATTTTAATACAAGTTAGATATACTGAGACAATTGAGATATAAAGAGAGAAAGAGAGAGAGGAGAGAGCATTTATTAGGTGTGCTGGGTGGAGACAGTTTGTTAGGTAACACACTGAGAAGTCATGGTTGTGTCTAGGAGAGGTAAATATGTACAAAAGTAGAGAAATTTGATTGATTTTTGTAGTTACTGTGCTTGAAATCTGTGAATTGATTGTGGATGTTTGTGTTTGGAGATTGATTGATTTCTGCAAGAAACTTTACTGGGTTATAAAGAGACCTTTGTTTAGTAGATGCTTCTTTTACTTGGTTTAGTTTAGGTTTGCCTGGTATTTTGTCTGAGTTCTCTGAGCTGGGGAGTTCAGGGCTTTCGGAGGCATCAAGAGGAATTACTTTGTAAGATTGGGAAACAAGCAGATCGGATTTTGTTCTCTTAAAGCGAATAAAGATTAGCTCTGATAATTCAGAAAAAAAGAGGTGGCTGGCACTTAGAATCATCAAGATTTGAAGGTGAACTGGGTTCTTCAGTTTTTCAGGGGCATATGCTGTTTATAACGCTATTCAATTTATGCAGAACCTATTTCTAATCCTGTCCAGTATTAGTATGTTTTGAGTTTTGCATGTTTAAAGTTGCAATTTGATCCTTGATGTCATAATGATTGCAGGATCTGGTGTCCCATTGCTTGTTGATTTCATGAAGAAGTATTCTTTGTGAAGTGATTCTATAAGTTCTGACTCACTGATGGAGTGGAATGGCAAACCCCACTTACAGTGGGACTGGGAGAGCCTGATAATGTTCAATGGAATAACAACTGAAAATTCTAAGCAGTTAAGCCCAACAGATTTGGAAACTGATGGAGAAAAAGGAACCGACTCTGGGTTTTTCTATTCATCTGGGAGTGCAAGCAGAAGCGGTGGTTCTAGCTCTGATTTGGAACTTGCTTCTTTCTCAAAGTGCTCGAAGTCAGCTTCCATCAATTCTTCATCAGCTGGGGAAGTTAAAACATCCAAATTCACTTTGGAGGCCTCTAAAGCAAATCCATCTGATTACAATAAGAAAGAAATTGGAAAGGCTAAGACAGCTAGTATGTCTTCCACAATTGAGGCTGCAGGTGGTTCAGGTGACCAGCTGCTTGGTTTGAAGCTTGGTAAACGAATATACTTTGAAGATGCTTGTGCTGGCAACAATGTTCAGTCGTCATCATTTTCTACAGTTCCTGTGCCCTCTTTTACTTCAGCAAAGAAATTGAAGTCCACTATTCAGAGTCAGCGTGCTCCATGCTGTCAAGTGGAAGGCTGTAACCTTGACCTCTCATCAGCTAAAGATTATCATCGCAAACATAGAGTTTGTGAAAGCCATTCAAAGTGCCAGAAGGTCATTGTAGCTGGTTTGGAACGCAGGTTTTGCCAGCAGTGTAGCAGGTAAAGCTTCTAATGAAATGAATGGTTGTGTGTTGGAAGACAATAATGCCTGAGAATGGGTCATTTTTTACATGCTCTTTTGCTAATTGTTGTTATCTAGTGTGGTGTATTGATTATGTCAATTCTCGTCAATTACTAATTATAGTAAGATTATTCCTAGCTTTTATGATTGCATTGACAATTTGGGTTTTGGATGTCAAAGGTTCCATGGCCTGTCAGAGTTCGATGAAAAGAAGAAAAGCTGTCGCAGGCGACTTTCTGATCACAATGCAAGACGCCGCAAACAACCAGGATCGGTCCATTTAAATTCAAGAGTGTCTTCATCATTATATGGTACTGGTCTCAAACTGAGACTTTGATTATTCTCTTGAAGCTGATTTGTAGAATATGCTATTGTCATTGATCTTTGTTGTAGTTGTTTCTCAATCTTCCCATATGCTATGAAATGAAGCGATATGGATGATGCTATACAGTTCCCTTTGCTTTAATGAGGCTAAACCAAAAGGAGGAAAGAGACCCCTTTGGCTAGTTTTATATGGACTTGATGTCTCAATTTTCTCTAATTGAGCAACAAAATAAAAAAAGATTTTTCTTTGATTGTGAATGACACTTGCAAGTTAATGTCCTAATTATTTGCAACAAATTTGTATCTGTTTGTAGATGAGAAGCACATAAAAATGCAAAAACTCATCGTTTTTGAAATCACTTACAAATAAGCATATTGTGGTATTATAGTTTTAAAGGTTTCTTCCAGCATGTCTGAACTGCTATTATCATTGAAACATTCAGTTTGAGTTATGGGTATAACTTTATCTTCTTATTTCTGACTCTGTGATGTACTGCATGTGATGGAGTCCTTTGTGTTCATTGATTGTTTAAATTTTCTTTATCAATCCCCAAAAGTTCTTTCCTTTAATGAACTCTTGGTTAGCTATATTTAACAAAGTAAACCTGAGGTGGTACCATGTCTCACCTGTCCCCTTTGCGCACGGGACTACAATCTGGTTTACTGATATTGTTTCAACTCAGGATACACTAGTTCATACATCTAAGTTGGTATTGATAATAACCATTCATGCAACTTAAAATTATCTTTGTTTACTATGCAGATGAAAGGCAACAGATGAGTCTTGCTTGGGACAGGGCACCACTTGTTCATGCCAGGCCTAATGCAAATTTGACGTGGGAAGGCACATACATCTCCAAGTTCACAATAACAAAAGATTATATAGCAAAGCCTGCAGAAATAGGTGGTAATGATGGGCAGTTTCACTTGCCTGGCTTTGATCTGACAAATGGCATTGATATTCAGCACCATCATAAGTCTAATAGCTCCTTACCATCTAAAGGTAAGGGCACTGCAGCTGAGATTCTCAACCAAGGTTTGTTTTGTTTTCATTTTGAGAAACAAGCCTTACAATTATTGCATTAAGTTTCTTAATGTTGATGGTATGGTTAGCAATATATAAAATCTTTACTAGAATTTCTTAGCAAGGTTTCCTTGATATGTCTAACAAGTAACAATATGCTCTAGTGACCAACAATAATAATAAAGGTAATATTTAATCAAAGATCTGAAAAGAGTTTATTTTACATGAAAATGACGCAAATGAGTAAAAATCATTACAGGATAGCTTTGTGAGATTCTCCAGGTGCGTCCATTTAAATTGTTATTAATGGTGGATAATTTGAAACCTTACTGTTGTCTTCATGAAATTCCCAAGGTCCAGTTTCACTGTCTGTAAGCCTAAAATCAACAACCTTTCTTAAACTTACAATCTATTCAATTAGAGTTCGATGTCAATAAGGCTTTGGCATTGGGCATGGACCTTGCTCTTAACCAATGTGATAAACCACATGCTTGTGACTGCAGATTATAACTAAAGGAAAGGTTTCTAGTGCTTCAATCATTGGGAACATGAACAAGGTTTCATGTTGATTGATGAATATATCAAAGTCTAAAAAAGTACATCCATGAAATATCTGCTGAATCAAGCATCAACATATCAACTTCTGCTTTTAAAAAACTATGGAGAATTCATAGTAAGATACGAAAATTTTGCTTAAAGGACTTTGGAATATATTAATTGATTCACTTTTGCAATTTTTCTTGACACAATTATGGGGAATTAAGATGTTTAACTGATGGATACTAGATACAATGGGCATTAATTGTAACTGCTGTAAAATAAATAAGATTGATCTTGCATAACAAAATTAACATGCACATAATATGTGTTGGACTTAATTAAGCATTGTAGAACATATTCTGTTCTTCAGATTGCACTATGCTATTTGATATGAAAAGAGCATGGTTTCTTTAACAAATTAATTGATGCTTTGAAATGGACATGATTTTTTTATCAAAATAATTGATTCGATTTGTTTCTTTTAGTCTCAATGAAGCTAAATAATTTATAATAGCTATCAATGGTCGCAACACTTGGTGTCTCTGATTCACTGAAGTTTAGGATTTGTCCACTGTCTGTGTCCACTTGGCCTCGAGCCTCGTTTGTTCTTTTGCTGTTTTCTTTTCTTTTAGTACTGGTACATGAATCCAAAGCTATATATATATATATAAGGTATGTATATATCAAATTTACATGTAATAGGTAATAAGGTATGTATAAAATCGCAGCATAAGCAAAATATTGGTTGCTCTGGTGGTTTAAAATTATCTTAACTGGCACATATGAGGTTGGAGCCCCATTCAAGAGTCGAAGTACCATGACATTGCTAAAAATAACAGAAAGTATTGCTAATTGGAGATACATGGATGATAGTTAGATATCACATGATATATTTGAGAATAATTCGGCAGTGTGATAAATGGGGTGCAAAATCTAATATTGGCAGATATACCACTGATTTTGGCAATGATGAATGCAAATAAATGTGACAAAGCCTAAATTTCTTATAGAAAAAAAAAGGGACACTTATAGTTCCTGGTGGTTTGCAAGAATTATTTCCTTCTGTATTTAAGCATAGCTCTGCTTAATTTTGGAAATCAGAGATGTATGACGTGGTGGTCTGAGTGGACAGTGAACGTGTTTTGTGTCCTTGTTGATTGGTGCAAGTCTGGGGATCCTAATAAGCATAGAAGAAGCTTAAGAATGTGTAGATGGTTAACATATTGTTTTAAAAGTCATATGGATGAAGTATGAATTTGGAAGCATTGCTTTTTATGGAGACAGTTAATAGAGCAGATCCTCATGAACAGAGATAAGAACTATTGTGCTAGGGGTTTCTTTTTTTCTTTTTTTTTGGCCTGGAGTGATTCTCCTCTTTCTAAAATTTGATGCTTGAAATTATTTGGAATGTGAACCTTGCAGGTTTGGAAGAATACATCATTCCTTCCAAAGCGGAAGCAGCACCAGAATCTCATCGTGCTCTCTCTCTTCTGTCAAACAATTCATGGGGTTCACGTGAGCCGCAATCTATTTCATTTGAACAACCCGTGCATACAAATCACACCACTCAGTCTGTGCTGCAAGTTATACCCCAAAACTCACCACTTGCTTCATCAGAGTATTGGAGGACTGAGCAACCGTCAACTGACTCTCAAGTGCATACCTTGACGTCTCACTGATGGTAGCAGTTACTTTCAAGAGTTTCAGCTGTTAAGAACATCAAAAGGGAATGACTTCAATTCCATCCAGATGAACTTACTGCTGAAGCGATTTATCATTTTCATCTTAACAAATTAAGTGAAGGTCAGTATCTGGTTTGACATTTAGCTTAGATGCACAATACTTTCTTGTGCTCACTGCAACTTAAATTTACAGTAATCATGTGGTAGTCAGTCCTTAAAACCTTTCCGTGATCTTAGATATAAAAGTTAAATTATAGTGTTCTGCATTGGTGGAAGATAATTGAAATCATTCAATGTGGGGATAAATTACACTTTTTAACTCCAAATGATGCCCTGCATGTTGCAAGCGCTGGACATCACATATTCTTCTTCCCATTAACTCTCAAGTGTGAGATTGCCCCGAGTCCTTGAAATTAGTTTGTTTGTAGACAATTAGTGGATACTGATGGTAGGGGTTATAAAACTTGTAGTTATGGTGAAGTTATCATTTTGCTGCAGAATTTTTTCAGTACCTGTAGTAATCTGACTAGTATTTTCCATATTCTTCAGGCACTGGACCATCCTGTAGCATACTGTTAGGATTCAGATCATGGTGATTCGAAGTTCTCCTAAAACACCATTTGGACTGGTTAATGATGGATCACTGATTTGAAAGTTATCTGTATCTGTTATTAAATTTCTAGGAACCTAGAACTTAATATTGCAACTTTTGAAGCATCTTTTGAAAACCTAGGGATCTGAGCTATCAATTTTCTTGTTCCTTCCATTCGATGCCCATGGTAAAGCTCGTCTTCGCTTCTCTTGTGCTGTAATATACTGAAAATAGTAGTACTTAAATGCAGGTCTGAATGATCTTTCAGCCCTTATATGGCTCTGATGTGAACTATGAGCATGAGCTGTTTGAAAATTTGGTGTCATTACTGAATGGTGTCTATTCTGCTAGTTTACAAGTGCTGGTTGCTGACTGATTATTTTTCGGGGTACTTGATAACCTATCATAGTTTATGTTGAAGGTAATTTTTTTCCCCTCCATGCAATCATCTCCTTGTCTGGCAGACTAACCATATATTCGCCATTATCAATAATGATACATATGATGTCATTGGATAATAATTGGCAAGCAAAAAAACATAGCCCTTCCTGCCTCGAGCTTGAGTTGTGGTCAAATTGCTGTTGTTCTTGGGCATGTACCTTCCTTCCATTCAGGACTGTAAAGAGCAAAGCAAGCCTAATTGTCATGTATCGTGAGAATTTGGATCGTCTTTACTTGTAGAGAGCTTTCCTTCTCAATTTTTTTTTGTTTGAAAAGATTTATATATAAAAAAATGAAAGCGTCTACAAACTAAAATAAGAACTTTTTTTTTCCGATGGGTATTATTCATTTTTTTGGATTCACTAAAAGATAAGAGGTCTGTTGAAGACAATCCAACCAAAGTTCTTATTTCTCCATTCAGAAAAGCCATTACTTACTAAACACGTTATTCTACTTTCTTATTGAAAAATAATTTTAGAAAGAAATGAAAAATGTTTCATTGAAATTGCAAGCCCAGCAAATCAATTGGTGTCACAACAGGTCCAATTTGAAGAGACATTTGTGACAGCGCTGGGATGGTTTTTTTCTTCCATGAATGAAGAGCTTGGCTTGTAGCGAAAAAGTGGGGATCACCCATGCTTTGAAGTTACGGTAACAATCACCCACTTGCGCGCGCACGTTTATGTCACAAAGCTTGGTCTTTACTTTACCTTGAAAGCAATGTTTCCAAGCCCTTGCCTTTTACCACAAGCAGGCATCTCATGGAATGGATTCTTGTCGCATCATGACGTTCCTTTTATTGATGCTATCTGGTGAAAAATAAAGCCTACATTATTTCTTTAATTCTTACCACCCCTTTCCATTTTAATGTTTAAGTAACAGCACACGCTGGTGAAATTCACCGTAAGCTATTGTCAGAGTGCAGGAAATTGCATCGTCAATATCATCAGATAGAACTTTGCCTTCTTTCTCCTAAAACAATCCCACGATTAGAATGGAATGCGAAAACAGTTGAGGGCATCAACTGGCTAAATGGATGGATTTTTGCAAACTCGCAAACTTTAACAAGTAGGCCGCACAAATCACCCAACTGAGGTTTGGACCAATCGTGAGGAGCTTGGGGGCCAACAACCAATAGTTGGAGTCCCAATATCCCTCCCCTCAGAAGCATCGTGGATTAAAAACCTTTCTTTTCAGGTCTGACCTTGAATTCATAACGAATGACTGGATTTCTGGAAGTTTAGGGTATCACAAGAGTTTGAAGAACAATCCTGCAGGTGAACCAGATTCCGGATCACCAACCAGCCTAGAATGACAGTAAACACAAGATGGAATCGTGCATCCATCCACACCACAATGAGATTGGCTACTAGTGATGGCATCAAACACGAGAACACGGTCCCTCTAAAGTGGTCCAACCCCATACCATAGTAGCAATTCCAGAAACAAAATGTCTCCTTGGATAGATCAAAAAGGGATAAGAATATGACCACACTAATGAAAGAAGAAATCGCAGCTAATGAGGGATAAACGAAGTTATGCACCTATGCTAATGCAGATATAACTTCCATCCATGAACCTCAGCCTCGTCTAAATTTTATTGGCTATTTGGAACAAAATCATGTGTAAAATTGAATTCAATTCCATATATGATTTGAATTCAATTGATAAGCTGTTATAAAATACTAAAACACATGATTGAATTCGATTGTGCCTATGGAAATTAATTGAATTAACTATCTTGGCTTTTTTTGCCCTTAAAATCATTTCTTTTTATTACAAAAAAACTTTTTTTTTCTGTGACAAGAACGCTTATATTTACCACTTTTTAACTACATCCTTGTAACATTTTTACCATCTTTATGTTAATTTTCCAGTCTATCAAGACTCCGGTACATTTATCCCAAGTTACAGAAGCTTCCACTGAATTCTCTCCCTTTTTTTTCTAAAAAGGAATCAAAGTTAGGCTATGTTTATCACAGAAAACAGATCCACCCACCTCATCACAACAGAATAAAAGAATATGATCTCGGGGAGAGGGGTAGGCATGGAATCAGGTGGTTTTTCTCAGTGATTGCTTTTGTGGTACAAGAAAAAAATTAAAAAGCAGAAAAGAAGGTGGTCATCATGAAAGGAAAAGAGGTTGACGAATGAAAAGAAAGAGAGCAGTGAAATATAGTGCTTCTGCACACACACACACACACAACATAAATCAATACTTGCCATAAAAGAAAAACCAAAATTCCAAAGGACACGGAGAAAGAGGAAGAGACCATTTACTTACCAAAAGAAGAAAAGGGATATGTAGTAGTTGAGATGAGAAGTGAGTCCAGAGATACACACTGCTATTATTCTAGTTTTGTGGCCACTCTATGACCTGTTTGCTTTGAGCTTACATTTATTTATAAGATTTGAATCTCTCTTATCTGCAAGAAGGTGTTAGAAGAAATGGTGGGGGTTAGAAAAGGAGAAGGAAAGAGACGGGGGCTTGTAAGAAATAGGATTTGTGTTGTTAAGGGTATTATTGGAATGTTGTTTTTAATGTCAATTCATTACGGTAGCGAATCAGAGGGTCCCCTCTGATTTTCTTTTGGTCATTTTTTAACAATTGAATTTCATTTGGTATTCAAATCAATACCCTCAAAAGGGTTCCAAACTAAGGAATTGATTTAACCCTTGAAATTGAATTCAATTCCAAGGGTTCCAAACAGCCTGTTAGGTAGTCAAACAAGGCATGTTAAATAGACAGGCTATCTAAAAACTTCCAACAGGTTCAAACATGGTCCTGATAGCCTTAGCACAACAAATAGGGAAGGAAATATTGCATGGATTGGAACTACTTAACTAGACGACTGGTAGAGACCTAATTAAGTTATCACCTTGGAAAACACAGACGCTTCAAACAGAAGCATCTGCTGAAACAAAGAAATTTCAATGGCATAGACACAATTTCATCAAATGAGTAAGAAATATGCAGACTGCAGTATTCTAAATTCATGGTATCATCCCACTGGAATATATGAATGATTCCAAAAGCATAAATGCCTAACTAATAGAAACCATAACCAACCTGTAGAATCTTAACCAGATTAAGCTATGCATCAAAGGATCCATAAAGACCAGTAGACCACAATACCATTGCTAGTAATACAACTTGACAGACATCATGAAAAGGTATAGTAACTCGACAACCGCTGCAACATGAGGACAACAAGACTGACTTTCAGACACCCATATTGAGCAAAGCTGGACGACAACTCTGGACCTTCTCAACCCTCAAACATGTCCTAGTACTCACTGGAACAGTAGACAATTGCAAATCAATGGTTGCAGAGAGAAAGATAATTGACAATTAATGAGGTACATAGCAAGAACTACATAGAAAGAGATGACTGGGAGGGGAGGGAGAAAGAAGGAAGAGGCCAAACATCCTTCTCACTAATGATCATTGAATTTGTGAAGAGTACATATGTTATTGATGAGCAAAACAGTTTCAAACAATGAATGGAAATACAATGAAGATGAATCACATAACAAACCTGATCATCCTCATCAGGTGCCGGCGAAGGGGACTTCTTTGACTCAGCTGGTTTCTCAGCCCCACAATTTTGTCTATTGCACTTTGTCCGGAATGGATAGTTTATGTTGTTGCATTTTTCACACTTCCAGCTTCCCTCCGGCATTTTTTGTTCTGAAAGGCAAGAAGCTCATTAGTATCAATTCAGAATATGAAGCTTACCATGTGCGGGATTTAAAAGGACTTACTGGAATTTTTGTCAGACTTTGCAACCTACAATGGCAAGAAAATATTGAATATTAGACAACTTACCATTATTAAACAAAAGTATAAACTAGAAATTACCATTACTAGAAAAAACTACAAACTAAACCAATAATTTTGAATTCCCAGTAATTTTCAAGCTTATCCCAAGTTCAGTGTCCCAAAGAGTACAAAGACATGAGAAAAAAGAAAGGCCACCAAGCACAAAAATAATTGACTGATTCTTCTATATTTAAGAAGAAAGTAGCACAGACCTGGGACCCTGGCTTTGGAGTATTGCACTTCCTCATGTTACAAACAGTTCTAAAAGAAAAGTTGATGTTCCCACATTTCGGGCATGTCCAGTCATTATCACGTGATGCATCTACAGTGGCATTATAAGAAGAAAAGATCAAGGTTGGAGAACAAAGAAGTTTCACGTTGTTGCTCATACACATCGTATTGATGACAAACCTGAACCCTTCTTCTGAGATATATCATCTGGGAAAAAACCTGGCCTTGGCCCCTGGAAAATAGCATGCACTTATGAATCAAGCACATATCCATAAAAGAAGATTGCTAGAATCTAAAAATACATAAATTGCATTCTCTCTTAAAAACATAATGAACTATGAATTTACATTTGTATTTATTAGCATTGTTATCTACATACATAGACACAAAATGCTCACCAATTGGCATATAAATAAAGTGAATGTAATATGCTTAAACATGAACTATCAAGTTATATGAATACATAAAAACAAACTATATAAGCCCCTAAAAATACAAAGAATAGCATATACACAGGAGTATTTTTTGCATTTATGCACACAAATTTGACATGAAGCAAGGCATCTCAGGAACCAATTAAGCATAATGTGAAAATCACTGTTTTAAACCCCTAGTCATGTTTCCTAAATTCCACAGCTTAGCAAATTAGTAAGAATAATTACTAACGTACCATAGCTGCAGGGCCCATTGGCATACCTAATCCATACCGGTCCATTAGGGGGGGCATTGCATACATCCCACCTGCAGAAAATAAAAAACATTACTTCATAAATGCAACCGAAATTATTCGAAGTACATACATAAATAACCTGCAATAAAGTGCATCTAAATAGACCACTGATTAGAAACAAACAGTGCTTAGAAAGAAAAGACACCAGAAGTTCAATTTATCAAATATAAGGACAGATCATGTACACTATGATACATAAAAACCAGGAAAACAAACAAGGGATCGTGAAAGAACCATTGATAACAAATAGTAAAAAAAAAGGTATTTATTAAATAGGGAAAACTGAAGAAACAAAAACACAAACCTAGAGCCTGATTACAGTTTTATTTTTAAAAAGAAAAACACAATAACATACCATTTCCCATCATAGATCCACCAGAATAAGGAGGTGGTCCTGAAATATGCAACGGTCTGTATGGACTGCCACCAGAAAGGCGGCTGCCATAATTGTAATGATAAGCCGAGCCCCCAGTGAATGGAACGTCGTATGGAGGAATAGATGACCCGTTGAAGAGAGAAGAACCATATGGTGGCACACCCATATACATTGAAGAAGGTGCACCAGAACCTAAATAAGGAGCTGATGAATAACCCTGTGGTGCTTGCAGGGGCTTGGCAGCAGATTTCTGGCATCAAGGAAAAAAAAGAGCAAATATATGGATTAGAATCCAACACAAACAACAGGAAAAGTCAAACACCATAACAAAACAGTGTGTCAATATGAAGACTGAACAAGCATAGATTAATCCTAAGCCACCCTATCTTTTAGCTCAGGTGGCTATTAGTTTTGACACTAACTGCTGGCTACAGACAGCCTTGTGTAAGTCTATCATGTTCGGTTCCTGAAATTACCAGTAATTCCACCTAAACACAATTTCATAACAAGTAAATACCCATCAACACACCAGCAACACTCTATAACAAGTAAAACAGGTCCCTGCAATTATGACTCACCGAAATATGATCAGCTGGCCTAGGTTGGGTACAATTACGCATGTTACAAGTAGTCCTAAATGAAAAATTGACATTGCCACAGCTTGGACAAGTCCAATCATCCTCCCTGCGACTACCTACACAGCAACGAACACAACTCAATTCCAACTTCATAACCAAAAGCAAAACCAGTTGTCCGAAATAGGCATGAAAATGCAATCATTCTACTCGATGGATATGCCCTGTCGCACGTGTTTTCAATTAATATGCATAAAGTCGCAAATCTTAAAAAAGTTAAAAGAAACACTTTTTTGAAAGAAAAAATAGTGATTAATAAGAATTCCGTACCATCAGTTCTTGCGCGCTTCGCTGCTGATGAATTTCTGTTATCCACCTGAAGAATAAAAAAAATAACAGTCAAAAACCACGAAACATGTCAGATTGAAAAAAATTACAAAATTCTATACGGCAATTCGCAATTTAAATGGAATCCAACTCGATATATCTAAAACTGTAAATCCAATTTCTCAAAATTAAGTAATCTTTGGAAAAATTGCAATTTACGAAAACAATAACAAAAAAATTAGATCCATTGGAGTTCAGCGCAGAAACAAAAATTAGAGAAAAAAAAAACTAGTAATCTTTCAATTGATGCGTAATCAATCGAAAGAAAGAAAAAAGAAAAAAGAAAAGAAAAGAAAAGAAAAGAAGAACCTGAGACATGGCGTGGTATTTGGGTCTTTAGGTTTTTTTCGACTTTGGAGAGGCTGAAACAAGAGGCTGCTTTATTCTGCCCTCCTGTAGAAACTAGAAAGCAAGACAAGAAGTGCGAGAGGGGAAATTTTTCTTCTGTTAAATTAAATTAAATTTAAAAGAAGAAATCCTTGGCATTTCACAATTTAAGTGAAAAAAATAATTATTTTACTTTTCTTTATTCGGGTAATATCCTCGTTTACACCTGATTTATTAGTCATTATAATAATAATATTTAATTATTATTTCAAAAAAATATATATATAGTGAAAACATTGAAGAGAAGATAAAAAAAAAATAAGATAGTAATATAATTGTGCTTGATACAGCCCACTAAAATAAAATAATTATCTATGTATTATGTTTGATTATATTGAATAAAATATAAAAAAATTATTTTATTATTAATATATATTATTGTCAAACTTACCCATCTAGAAAAATAATTATATATATTTTTTTAACTTTAGTTCATATCAAGTGTTGAAA
>Ga0307512_10005407_pt1 | contig 13343 bp, 14 predicted proteins | sample 14_EM_MG_FD_200267 | JGI IMG/M metagenome (GOLD analysis project Ga0307512, IMG submission 200267) | Populus trichocarpa ectomycorrhiza microbial communities from riparian zone in the Pacific Northwest, United States - 14_EM | ecosystem: Host-associated > Plants > Roots > Unclassified | place... | reverse complement strand
AGAACCTGGTAGCCAGCGACTTCACGCTTGTCATCGGAACGGGTCTCTTGGTCCCCGTCTTGCCCTTGAGTCTGTAGCTGAAGTGCTTGCTGCACTTGTCGGCCTCCCATTTTGCCTTGGCTGCTGACCTCCCCTCGGAGATTCGCCTAGCTCTATTCGAGGCCGAGGTGTATGGCCGATCTATCACCGTGTCTCCGCTGGGGTCTCGGGCCAGGTTTGCCTGACGGTATTGGCCACCTGTTTACCCAATAGAGATAGCTACACGCTCCCTACCCCAGCTTGAAAATGAGCATCAATGGAATGTGAAGGATTTTTGCTCTTGCTTCTTCAGTAATATCAGTGGCACAGGACCACACACATCACAAAACAAGGATATGGCCGCCTTGAGAGGCAAATATGAACTGGGTATTTCCGCCGCATCCTCCTGGACAGTCACAATTTATTTCATTTACAAAGCTACCTCCAAGTGTTCTTGAGCCCTTTGAACTACAAAACCAGTCCAAACAATGTATATAGGCATCAACGACCACTTTGCACTGGGATAAGGCATGATACAATGCCAACAATCATTGACGCTCCATTGATGCTCATTTTCATGATGATGCAGGTAGCATGTCACTTCCTCGTTGTCCTATAAAGGTGGTCAAGAGTATGTTTCTGACTGTCTTGAACCAGTTGCCAACTAGATTACCCAAGATACATGACCGATAATCATGAATGCTCTGATGACACTCATTTTCAAGATAGTGCGAGGACGGTTCATTACCCTGTTTTGCCTATGATGGTGGCCAGAAAATCCTTTTTGACATTGTACAATCTCTCGGTGGGCTGATGACGCACGACCCAAGACTGACAATCATTGACCCGTCGTTGACACTGATTCCAAAGTGTTTTATTGTCACTTTCAGCTGTCTTCAACAGTAGCAGAAGTAATGATTTGAACGCAGTTGTTGCCTTTCAGTCTAATTCAGTATCCTCCAGTTGGCAAAGCCGAGCCTAGAAATAGTTCTTCACTGGTCTCTCTTATTCTACCAAAATCGATACATCTGTTTGAATACAGTATTTCGCCAGCTATTGATGTCTTTATGAACAAATATCCTGATGTGACTGCTCACTATTCTCCGGTAATATATCTCTCTGTGAACATCTCTGTGAAACAACATATAGAACATGGTGAAATCATATTGACCAAATCTGTCCTACCTTTCTTGTGTCCCATAATCCTGTTTGTTTCTATTGCACTGACAGTCCCTAATCCATTTTCAGACAGTTTCATTGACTTCCGTGTAGGCTGAGTCAATCCAGGAACAATCAGCATGGAACTCATAATGCGGTGCTCTGGGAATTTGGAAGCCTGTACGGCACTGCACTTCTCTTTGTTGGATTCATCGTCTGCCTCACAGTTGTCATCGCTCGCATTTGGATTGCATAAATCTCTGTTCCAACCAAGCTGATTTATGGTATCGGAAATGCTTCCAGGTGGGCTAACCACATCACATTCTGATGAATGGCACTCGAATCTGATCATTCGGCAGACATATACTACTTCAGTTTATCCCCCCGGGAAGTTCTTTGCGGACAAAGATGCTGGTAAGTTTCATCTATCTGACAATTTACATGCAGCTGCACCATCTTGTTCATTGGCAAAAAACATATCCGTCTGGGCGGAGTGGCTGAGTGCAAGCGTCCAAGCACCCTCAGAGCCGTCAGAGACACCCCGGTGCTGAATTACTCTGCGCCCAGTGGCTATACCGCACGTCGCGTTGCAGATCTCCCTTCAAATGCAGTTTCGCTATTGCTTCTCGCTTTTTTGGTCTCAGAATGTAACAGAACACTCGGGCGTTGTGGCCAACTGTGACCATACATCGGAATGGGTCCATTGGGTACACACTAGCATTGGGATTGCAATGCAATTGGTGATGCTGCAAAAATCTCTCCTTGTGTTTCTTCCTCCTGCCCACAAAATTCAATTCTGTATTCACTAATTATAGACATCATTTCCAGGCACCAGATCTATATGGCTATTGACAATCCATTGCTCGTTCCTGCTGTCTCCTAACTTACTAGTAGAAGCTCTTTCTGGAATTACGTTGGGGTAGCCGAGATTGTTTCCCACTGTGAAAAGTTGCGAAGCAATTGCGGTTAGGGGTTCACTCCTAACAGTGATAAAGATACATGACAGATTAGAGATGGTACATGTCTTAGGGTAACCGAAGGGATGCAAAACTCCTACCTTCAAATACGATGTCAGGTTTGTCTGTCAAGTGATCTTTAGCGTGATTACACATGAGTCACTCGTCGATCAAGCAGTGACGATAACGCTCACACTGTCGAATTCAAATATGATGATGATGTTTTGCTGCCTGCTCTGAATATGAAAAACCTTCTTAGATGCGTATAACACTTGGCCATGAGTACCATATCTTATCTAGCGGGGCAATGCATAGTTACATTGCGGATACGCAGAATTACATGCACAGTAGACATTATGCAATATGCAAGTACGAGGGATTTGCAACTCATCAGCAAAAGCAGTGAGATTACTTGCGGCACTCCCCGGTCTATGAAAGGTTGAGGCCTAAGCCTGCAGTGTCTGTGGGATTATTGGCATTGGCTGAAGATAAGAGGCCTGAAGCAAACTGACTTATTGAGTTAAGACCGTATGCATTGCAACGTCATATTTTGACGTGTCAAAATCTACATTTGCATTGTATCAGTTGGTCGCTGATTAAATCTATGATGCAATCCCGAATAGCCAATTATGGTGAGGCAGAGAATATTGCAATTGAAAGCATTAAGAGGATCAAACACAGTTTAATTGCGATTACGCAGCGATACGTGTTAGTCGTTAATGTTCCAAATACTGAAAAGCAAATGGGTACGCACTATGTCCAAGTTGAAGTTATGATCTGAGACTTCATTCGATATAATTTAATATGATGGATAGCCTGATATTATTCAGGAGCGTAATGCTTTAATACTACATTATATGAACACGGTAACCTGAGGGAAACATGGAAATCAATTATTGGGCGCATTCAGTAGAATGTAAGATGCAACGATAACATTTCAATTATACGATGAGCGGACTCATAGCATCGAACTATGGGCGATAAGAATACAGACCCTCGAACAGGACTATAAAAAGATCACATTGTCCTGGCAATGAAAGAACAAGGTTTAGCAGCGAACAGTCAGAAACCTACCAGCGAAAGAAGACCTTTATTTATTATTGTGTTTTTATGATACCTATACCTGTTAGTGTTATACTATAATATACTAGCATACATATGGAAGCTCTGTACCTTCAAGCGCCTTCAGACTCGGGAATGACCTTGACATTCGAGAACGACTCCGACGTTATAGTATACGCTCTTCAGAAAATATTATCATTCGCAAGAGAAAATCAGTATCTGTTTGTGGCGAATTGCGTTTGGAGGATAGCCGGAATCATCGGGTTAGACTCTGGTCTGGTCATCCATATCAATAATCTGGAAAGCCGAAGAGGAGTGGCCTTACGAGTTGTGTCCACAACGCCTAGAGATATTGCTAGATCTGTGTCAGTAAAATCTGACCAAATAAACTTAGAAGAGGAGTTACTGCCAAGAAAGGGAAAAACCAGACAGAGGCCCTGGAAGACACTTACCCGGAATCAACGGAGGAAATTAGCGAAGCAAAACAACAAAGCTTTGAAACCACAGTAAAGATCAGAATATATACCACCATAATAGGATCTACGGCTGTACTAGTACTTATACCAAGCACCTAAGTACCCCTGTAACAATAGCTGTCAGAGGGTTTTTCACATGTACAAATGTTGTCGCAGCATTCAAGGTTCCGGAGTTTTAAGGAATTGAGGTCAGCGCCAGGACTAATCCATACTCAATGAAAGCTCCATCCTCGTTCAAAAGATTGATTTTGAACAGTCATTGCAGTTGCCATGGGTGACGCCCATTCAGCGCGCTATAACACCTCCCCGGGCGTTGCTTTACCCACACCCAGTTGTTCCATCGATCCACGCTGCGCCATCTCTGGATTCCTGTGCATTGACACATCTGAGATATGCGTTCACCATCTAAACCGTCAAGTTGAACCATATTACGATGGTTAAGACAGAGCTCCATTCCGTGTAGTTGTTCATTTGATAAATAGGTCATGTTACGACGCTTATGCTTGTTAAATTGTTGCTGGTCGCTGCATATTGCCACGTGGTGCATTGCCTCTGGCGTATTGTCAAGTGATCATGATGCTCCGAAGACTTTGATCATAGCGTCATGATGCGTTGCAGCGTGGAGGTTTTGGAGTCCCATCAATTCGGACGGATCATATGACTGGGAGCTAAGGGGGGCAGCCAGATCAGCGCTGGGAAGGGAGGACATTGCAGGTGGCTGCGCTGTTTTCCCATCGCTGAGCCAGGGCTTCGAGATTGAGCACTCTGATTGCAAAACAGAGAATGCAACACTGGATGGTCAGTACTTGTGGCGGGTTGTTGAGAATGTGATCAGAGGCTGTCCTATCATCCATGAGGTTCGTTTTATGTCTTTGTTCATGTCCCTCAGGAGAATACTGACGGAAGGATCCATATCGATGAATTTGTTCCACCCAATGAGACATCATCTGGATCTTCCGAAAGTCGAAGACGGCATCCAACTCCTTGGAAACATCATTCTGCTGGATGATATACTTCTGCCAGGTGGTCACTTCGCGCTGTTTCAACGATAGTGTCCAAGTTTCGGCATTTGTTTCGTTGTCTACCTTTCGCTTCTTTACAAGTTCCATTCTCAGGGCATTGGCTTTTGCCTTTGATTGTTTGCCGGCTTGCCAGAGTAAGAAAACATCGTTGAAGGAGTGAAAACAACGTAAGGCGTGTTCCATGTAGCGCAATATTCCATCATTGTGAGATTTATATCAAGCATATTTATAGAACACTAACAATGCCTGTTTGCACTCAATTGCGCGATTGAATATGGTACCCTGAGCTGGGTTTCTGCCTTGCAGAGACTGGGTTACAACTCCAAGCAGGTACCAGCTCATTTCCTTCATCTCCTTGCCATTCCACAGAGAAACTTCCTGATATGACTTATTTTTTGTTGTGCGGTTGTGGTAAGTACTATGCAGGCACATATAACCAGATTGCATTGTACTTGGCGAGCCATTTGTGCGTTATCATGAAGTTGGAAATCCATCGCTGGAGGTGGTTAACAATGCCGATTTCCATTGTATGGAGGCGGTCGGGTTTCTGGGACTCCCTTATGATACAGGGAATATGTTGAAACAGGTCAAATCCTTGGTGAGCATGGCGTGACGAGAGTTTGGAAACACCTACCATGCTGTTGGCATAACTGGGCAGTCTATATAGGTAGTGATTCGGCCAAAGGTGTTGCTTGTCAGGAGGGACATAAACTCCATGTCCGCTCTGCAGACACATGCATCAAACACAGACATGCCCCTACAGATGATGAAAGTCACTATACTCAGGGCAATCTATGAGAAAAGCTGCTATAACCGGTTTGCAACACCTGATGTTGTCATCAGCACAGATATCTTGGTAATATCCTCTCCTGGCGCTGGGATTTTGTTGGAAAGTGAGAGGACAGAGTACCCGGCGGAGTTCAATGTTCAGTACCGATCGGCAGGTGTGCCGCTGCTCATCCAGCAAAGTTTGAGCACTATTGCAATTTATGATTGGAATCAGCACAAGAGAAACCATGACGACGCTGTGCGTTGAGGGTATCTGGCGGATCTTCCAAGATTGATTACCAATTGTCATATATACATGCCTCTCTTTCTCGTCGCCAGGAAATTTCGAAAGATATTTTCGGTCAAACATGAAGATTATGTGATTTAGTGTATCCCGTACTCTGAGGGTTGCCTGAACATCGATTAGAATGGTATGATTCTTGAGTATCTCTCCATGCCTGTCTTTCTCCCCACGAGTCCACAGTGTGAATATTGGTCTGGATGCGCTGTTGTGGTGTATCGATGTTAAATCAATGCTGAGGGGGGTACATGAGCTGCTTGGAGTTGGTTGCCCGCCGCTTGAACCATCTCATGCTCTTGATGACGTCTCGGATCAAGCATTCGATAGGGCGTTGGTGATTGTCATTCCATCTCATATCATAGAGAGTGTGTAGTTCCTACTCCTCGTGAGCCTGATTATCTGGTATGCTAGCAACCGGCATCTGGATGCCATCCCTGTTTTTGAGGCTTGGGATACGCAGAGCAGTGTTTTCTTCCTTTATCACGTTGTCATTGTACATGTTCATGCCCTTCTTCTTGATCCCACACTGGATCTATCTGTACTCTTCATGCGGCGCAAAGAGGTAGTAGGGATTGTTTTGTAGGTTCGTCTCATAGCTACCCTTAGCGTCACATTCCTATGTCTCCGCAATGAAATCACTAAGTGGAACACCGGCGCCGGAATATGATTCCGTCTGTGGCCGAGGAGGTGGTGGTGGGTGAAACTCTGAGTCTGGGAGGTTTCAAGGTATTCGAGGTAGGGAAACGTGTCCAAGTCATCAACTGAATCTTTGTTAGCATTGAATTCACGATGCTGAGCGGGTTCAACACATCAGCGCGCGCTGTGAAGAGTCAGATTCTTCTGGTGTGCTACTTGACAGTGTTCAGGATGGTGTATTAGATATCTTTAAGTCGGCAGCTTTCTAAGGTGAACTTCTTACAGTATGAAAACTCAGGGCAACAGAAGGAGGTCTTCACTGGCAGTGTCGACGACACACGAGCAGTGGAGTATTCACTGTTGAAAGGGACGACAGCTGGTCCTGGTCCTGAGCAGCCTCGTGTGTAAGCTCATGATACATTCAGCAAACTTGAGAGATTGATTGAGCTTCAAAACCATCCCCTGGAGTTTGATTACACACCAGGAGTTGCAAAAACGCTTCATGCCCGATGTTCCATAATACTATGAATAGAATAAAATGAACACAAAACTGATAAATAAAATTAACCCTGAGTGATCCAAAAACCTCGCGACGCATATAATAATCAATTCCTGAAACAAATACATTAGAACAATGGGAATGAACAAATCAGGAACCCAGCGCTAACCGGAACGCAACAATCATCGCCTCCTCTGTAATGCGACGACTGGTTGACTCCTTGCCTACTGAGCCATATAGGTGCGCCTTCGGGAGAGGGACATTGGGGAGAAGGATGTTGGGGTGCGAGAGGGCAAGAAGAGGGACATCAGGGAGCCTGTCGCCACCTGCCGATTCGCAGAGCAGCTGCTGATCCACATACACATCTTAGGTGGTTCTTGCTGCCACAGCTTGTCACTGAGTTGTCGCCGCCAGGCGAGGTTGATGCGGCATCACAAGCCCCTCATTCTCCGGCCCATGGAGGAGATGAGTCTGTGCAGTGTGTGGTCTTGGGCGAGGTTCCGAGGTGTGTGTCTGAGGGTCATGTGCCACAGGTTGTGGGTGTGGGGCATTCTGACGCATAACTTGGCCTTACTCAGGTAGCAGAGATGGTGAATCATCTACCATGGTATCTACATGGTCAGCTGATGTATATACGATCTCTCCCTGGCCAATCGTCTCATCCTCATCCTCATCCTCCTTGTTATTCTGTTCCACCACCACCTCCACCTTCTCATCTTCCTCCTCTTCATTGTTCTCATCATCATCATCACTGACTCTTTCCATATCCACATTGCCATCTCAACCAACACCATCCGGTGCATCCAGATCACCTTCCATGTGCATATCCACCTAAGAATCATGTTCTGAATCATATTCGGTGTCCAACTCCTCCATAGAGTCGGTATCATCATCTGAGGAAATGGACACTGCGCGGGATGCTTCTGGCGCTGAATAAACCCACTCTAGTTAGCCATCAGTGTTCGAGTCTACCTCATACAGTTCGTTCCGCAACTGTAAAGCAACTGCACGAGAGATATCATCTCAGCAGGAGTGTGTTGCACAATACCTTTCCCTTCACCGATTTGCTTCGACTTCCCCTGCCACTTCCCTTTCCTCTGTCCGTGGTCAGTCGCCTTCACTTTCCCTTTCCCATCCTTTGTTCACTTCTCTTTCCCGGTCACTTTCTCCCTTCCCTGCATGTCATACTCACCATAGCTTTCGTCATTGTCATTGCTATCACCAGGATGGGTCCTCCCACAGCTCGGCGTTCCTGGATCTACCGAGGTCTCATCATCCACATCCTTATCAATTATCACATCCCTATTCAATTGTCTAACGGCCAAGAAGTCGCCTGGCTTGTACTGCCTGGAGCTTGGTGGCTGTATCTTGGCCCTGAAATCATCGCTACAGTACCAAGAGAACCATTCACCAGTGCGTTTAACATTCCCCAAGCTGGTTGTCTGCGGATTGGAGAAATTGACTTGATTCCCAAAAGCATGGGGACAGTCCCACTTGTAATTGTTCATTTGGTCGTCGGTTTTGTATTACCTTTGCCCCATATATCGGCGGAAGGGTGCCCAGCACACCCAAAAGGGCGAGCTCTGCCTGCTGCGGTGCTGCCATATCAGCTCGAGTTGTGAAAAGTGGCGAGTTGTGTCAGGATGAAGAAAGATAAAATCAAAAACGAGGTCCCAGGTAATCACGTCCTTGACGACACAAACATTATATATCTGTATTAGTCCATGGACTTGATCCGAGATGAATCCCATTATATGGTCCTAATCCAATAACACGCATTGATTTATAACCAATGTTGGCATTTTTGCCCTGGCCGTGGCCTTCGCAATTGCATTGCTGATGCTATTTGGTGCCATCGCTGCGAATTGAACATCAATCTCGATCCGAGGCATTAGCATTATCATACCCTTCAACTCAGCGGAAGTAAGCCCAGAAGGAATGTAAAAGGATGTGAAAGTTATCGGGTGTGTGTTGAAACGAGATTTGCTATTTCGTGCAAGTCACGTGATGTTTAAATATCTCAGGATGCTGGTGGTGTGTTCAATACTAGTGAAAAAGAGAATGGAGGTATAGGTGTGAAGAAGGGAGATATATACCCAAGTTTCTGCGATTTCTTGTTTCAACTTGGGAGATATGATACTCTTGATTCATATCCTGCGTTTTGTTGGTTAATGAATACAAAATGGTGTAGCCTTCATGTTGCACAAGAATTAGGCACCTGGTGAATGGGGAGTGTCAAGACAAGATTTAGTACTCGCCGTGACGGAAATTCATGACGCGAGGTGTTCCTTTTGCATCACATACCGCTTTTTCCACTCAGTCCCTGTGCATCATAGAGCACTCTGAGTAGTTCTCAGATTGTCTCGCCCTTGGAACCATCCAACACAGATACAAACACCCAAAGCAGTGTAGACCGCACATTCAACTGCTGTGATAGGATAGGCAATACGTCAATGTTTGATTTGCGATACTATGAGCTGTGGCCAGAAGTATTTCCACCGGGAAGCTAAAGATCTACGCAATTGATGGTTCGAAGTATTGTGCCAAGATCTAGTGCAATTATACAATAATCGGGGCCAGAAGGTATAAACACACTTCAAGCGGTGTAAATAGAGCTTCAGATGTTGCTGTCACAGTGAATAACAATGCTGGGATCAATTGGAGTTGAATCTGATGGCAGCGAACCCAATAATAGTATGCTTTTCACGGGATCTTGTCCCTGAGTATAGTCAGGGTTTAGAGTCTAGCACAGTCAAGACTGCGCCTGCCTGTTTTCACAAATCCATACATGGTGGCTCAAATAGGAGACTACTCCACCTGCCTTTGCATATGCATCCTGAGGAAATTATTCCTACATTCCTAATGTCGATCATTTATATTGGACTATCGCTTCCCACAGCCCTCACCCTGACATGTCTCTGGCCATACGAAATGGTGAAAGTCTAGCTTGACGTCAGAATGAACAATAGCATGCGCCTACGGAGAATTCACAACATCCCCCAGCTGAGAGAGGTGTTTCCATTCCGGCTGGCGAGACAGATTCCTCTCTAGGACAGAGTTCCATTGCCTGTACAATTCAATGTCAGAACTCCACCCCGTCATCTTCGCTGAACAATTCTGGTGTGCCGGATATCAATCCACCTGAGACGTCCGCTGTTTCTGCTACATCGCGTTGGTTGATAATTCCTCTCACCGCAACGCCAGGTACAAGAAGGTGTAACACACCAACACCCAGCGGCACCTCACAGACAGAGTCAATGAGTCGTGGTGTAACCAGCACCGCATCCGTCATTGCTATCACATTCACTCCTCACAGTGGCCATTACAACCTGCCTACCCCCATCCCTAATCCAGAAGTCCGCGCAATCATTACAAATTCACTGCGAAAGTCAGGTACAGAAGAGACTCATGGATTGCGGCAGTGGCCATTGCAAACACAGGCGTTCTCAACACCTCGATCGATGGCCTCCTGCAGTCACAGCATCGATAGATTTGGTCACTCAGACCTGACGCATCTTGTATTTTCGACGGCCAGATTCTTGGTGCTATACATGTGGAACAGACGGCCCTGTATGAGTCCAAGCGACTTGGAGACGGTATGATATGCAATGCGACTTGTTGCAACAGCATCAACGGAGGCCCCACAATGGCAGCTAATAGAGACGTACCGGAACACCACTATGTGCCAATACAACATTTGGTTCGCAACATCTGAGATACGCACAAAGGAGATCCTGAACCATGTATGCTGAAGCCATGGCCCACGTTGGATATTACACGCTCAAAGCAGAACTAGGTTCTAGTACAAGTCGATAAGGTTACATCGTATTTGATTCAATCAGCATGGGGCAACATAGCAGGGCTTAACTATTTCCACCGCATTGAATCAGATACGGAGCATTTGAAATGATTTGATTCCGTTCTGGTAGACAATAAGTATCGTTCTCCTGTAACAGAGTCTGTTGAAGGTGGTGTATGTCGCCTAAATCCAACGCAGAGAGGGTCAAAAACTTCTAACAAAGTGCCAGAGTCCACTTTTCTTCCTGGCTGGAGGAATCGTGCAGTGTATCTATTTGAAATTGTATCATCGGGGGAACAACCATGGTAAGTATGCTGATGGATTTTGCGAGTCCATGATTGACGACGAGGATGGTCATATACCCGGGCCACTGATCTTGTTTACCTGCACTGCGTTGCGCCATGCTCTCCTGGAGTGCGAGCAGAACAATGGTTTTCATTTGAAAGCTTGCAAGTCAAAGCTCAAAGCGCACAGTCCTGATCGCTTGAACTACTTCAAATACAAGAATGATTGTCGTAAGAACTCATCCTGCTGCTCTCCAATGGGTCGGAAGTTGTTAACCTCGGCTGGCGTTGCACAGACATATTGATTCTTGATGAATAACTGTCACTCACAACCGGACAGCAACCAACAGACGGTTTATACAACATTCTCATTACAGTCAAGAATCAGATTCAAAAGGTCGAGAACCTCAAGCCTGCTGTGGCTATCAGTGTTGAGCAAGTGTGTGTTAACAATTCTATTGTTCCTGACTATATGTCCTCCGAATTGGCGCTTGAGGAGCATGAGATCGATAGCACCCGCCCAGACGCTCCGATAGATAATAATTGCATGGATGACAAACTGCATTTCGGGATGCCCGGGGGCAGCCGGGAGATTAAAGAATCAGGTGATGCAAGCGACAAGCAGGATGCGATCCCCACAGGCAGCTGGTGATGACGGGCCACAACTGACCTTGTGATGTTTGACCTGTGAAGCTCTGATGTCGACCTGTATGGGGGCGAGAATGGCGACAATGCAGATCCAGATGATGAGGAAGTAGCATCCTAACCCGATGACGGATCAAGGCAACATTTGGAAGACTCAGGGCAATGGAGGTTTCACCCAGGAACCAGTGATGTCGATGGATATGATGGCAAGGATGGTGACGTTGTGTATGCGGATGAGCCGCAAGATGCGTCACAAGCAGATGATGCATCAACGCAGAATGTTGTGAAGTGAGGGCATAGTACTTGAGAGTGTAAAGATTAGACAGTATGTATCAGACATGAAAAATAGTATAATGGCGAACCAAATGCAACGGCAAGCGATGCATCTGACGCGAAGACTGCATTGCAGTGCTAGCCATAAATGGGAGAGTGTGCGGCATCTGATATATACCGATAGCGAATAGGTACAATGTGGCCCTCGGCCGCAGCAATGCATATACATTGCCAGGCATTGTGTCAACCGCTGCAGCAGAACTGCAGCCGCTGCGAACATTGTAACAGACCTGCCATTCTGATTGTGCATATACGTCAACTCATTCCAGGGGCAAAGTAAAGTCGGTATGTATGCAACCCGATGCATCAGGTGGACGACGGGATGCATGCATTTCCCTGTCAGTGGGTACGATGTTCTGGCAGAGCATTCCGGAATACCAGGGAGTTTCTTATGGAAACAACAGTTGTTGCTTATGCTGGAAGGTTGACCTGGATCATGTGAAAATCTATTCCGTATCCGAAATGAATTTTAGGGCGATTGTTTACTGGTTTTGACAATGAGATTCTGGCCGTGTAGCACGTAGGCTTTGGCTGCCCTGCCACATCCCCAAATAGTCATGGACCTTGGCCATTCTGTGCAACTTCCTTTCCGCTGCCTCGTTCTGCAATTCCAACTCATTATCAGTTTCCGCGGTATCTAATGATGCACAAACGCCAACCAATATTCAGTTATTGGCTGTAGTCAGCTGCCTCACTACGACTTTTTGCTCAATCATCTCGCCAGTGGTTTTCAACTGTTTCCAGCCAATAAGTTAGGAACAAAGGGAAGAACTGGCTTCCACTCCTACACCAAGAGGTGTGATATCGAATATGTCGCGAGCCAGATCAGTGAAATCGGCATCCATTGACTGTATTAAATTGTGCAGACACCACCAGGCGGGTATATGCAGTAATGAAAATGTACTGCTAATGACCATCGGGTCGGAGTGGTAATCTTTAACATTTGTTTTTACTTGCCCACAGTTCTTCGGCAAGTAAGGCTAAGAATGAAAATTACTGCCTTATGGTAGTCAATTAGCATGATGCACAATCTTTTTGTCCGGGTGTTCCGGACGGCTCTGACGGCTCTGACGGAACCTCGAACCCTCTGACGGAGAATCACACGCTTCCCGTCGCCCAGGCGACGTGTCGCGTTGCATTGCAGAGCACCTGGGAGCGCCGGCGACAAACCTGGGAGCGTCTGGGAGCACCTCGAATCACAGTAGAGCATTCTGGGAAAAACAACATCTTCTTTGGGAACGCTGCTGGTGCGCCTGGAACTCATAGCTACTACTAATCGTGCAACGCTTTTTAAAACTCATGTATTCATTCAGGTTGTATTCTCATCTATGTATCTATGTATCTATATAGCTACCAATCTACAACTCAGAGATACACTCCGAGGCC
>Ga0307512_10005406_pt1 | contig 13347 bp, 14 predicted proteins | sample 14_EM_MG_FD_200267 | JGI IMG/M metagenome (GOLD analysis project Ga0307512, IMG submission 200267) | Populus trichocarpa ectomycorrhiza microbial communities from riparian zone in the Pacific Northwest, United States - 14_EM | ecosystem: Host-associated > Plants > Roots > Unclassified | place... | reverse complement strand
TGGCAAGAGATCGTGGGAGATGCGCCACCCGCACCTTCGTTCGGCCTGAGGAGCTCAGCCACTCCACCCCGCGGGTGTTCGGCTCCCCTGCTGCAATCTTTGCCCACTCATCGGCCTTCTCGTTGCCAACGACTCCCTTGTGGGCTGGGCACCATCGGATTTCGATGACGATGCCCTTCCTGGCCCATGCCCAGTGCTGGTGGTGCAAGTGCCCCTTGCAAATGAGAGACCACCACTTCAAGGTGTGTCTGGATTGGAAGATGCCGCATAAGATCCTGTGGGCGGAGGTGCTGAAGGAGACCAAGAGGTGAAAGAGCAGGTGGACGATCCGGGACCTGCTGGCCGATGAGGTGCGGGCAGGCGCTGCTGGACTTTCTCTCCTCTACGGATGTGGGAAGGCTGGTACCGCCGCTGGAGGAAGAAGGGAACGCCGGGAGTGAGGTGTCTGAGGGGAGCTCCGGGAGCGCCGGGAGCGGGAAGAGGAGCGGAAGGCGGAGACAGAGGTGCTGGGTGCCGAGGATGAGATGGGCGCCGAAGAGGGACTTCCGCTGTTCCTTCCCACACCCTCTTTCATGGCATCGGCAGGTGAGGACTAGGGGACAGGTCGCGCGTTTCTTTCGTTCTTTCCTTTGTTAATTCCCTTGGGCGCATCTACTCTTTCTTGGGACAGGCCTGGGCGGAGGGCAAAATGGGAGCTTGCAACAAGCCGCCACCGGGCGGACTGCGGACAGGAAAACTGGGCAAAATGTACGCCGCCATGATCTATATAGGTCGAATGCGAGTATGAATAAACCAAAAAAAAATCCCTTCGTTAGGTCCACTACATACGCTAAACAGGTGTGTCGGCGTCTTTGGGCAGCAGAACGGCAGATCGACCACTCCATCCCGCCTCAAACGGTCACTATCATAGAGCAAATATAGCAATAATTTGTGTGAGTGATGAGTGAGACTCAAGATTACCATGCGCGTTCGAAGAGATAACTAAAAGTGGGAGGTTTGGGATGTCCAACGAAGCGACATGGGATTGTAGTTTTTTTTTTGTTTATTCGGGAAGCACCAGGCGTCACAACGCCCGCCAGGCAGATGACCTCATGCCTCAGTTCGTCCTCATCCCCGTCACCCCGTACTAGTAATCTTGGGAATTGCCCACCGAGCCCGGAGTATATCTCGATATTCAAGCTAGTGTCCGATTGGTAACTTGGCGTAGTTCATTTTATAGCGATAGGGTGGGGAAAGACCGCCATGCCCCGAAGCCCCGGCGGTCATCGGCTGCAAATTCCCACAGGGAGTGCGGCCGACGACGGAAGTCAATTTTTAGCAGTAATTTCAGGACGCCGCATGAGACGGTCTCTGGTGACGCCTGGCACGTGTCTGACAACGGATGGGCTGGCGTCATTACTCGAATTCGATGCCTGTTCAACGATTTGCTTGCATATGAAAATTTTTCTCCCACGGCCTAGCAGTAATGGAAAACAAAATAGCTTGGCTGACTGGCCACTTCGCCTCATTTCCCCCCCCGCTTTCGAACCGTAATTCAGATAACGACATAGGAGCAAAGTGACACGGTGGCAAGTCACCACATAGATTGTAAATAGGTCGGAATTTAGAGCTTGACGCATAATAAGCTTGGAAATCCCGCCTCCCGAGTGAAAACGGTTAAATTGTACTCCAATCAAAAGCGCACTGGGAATAAACAGAAATTGCGAGCCAGGAAATGATTGTCGTTGGAAGCCGACGGTTCGCTTCGTAACTTTAGCCTAGAGACAGTCAGGTACCGTAGCCAACGTGCTTTTCGACGAGCTTACCAACTGGGAGCGAGTCGAGATCGAGTACAATGAAGTAAACTTCGCCTGAAGGGTGCTTGAGCACAATGAAGTTGTTGCGGATGGCCAGGATGTTCGTTCGGTAATCGGGAGGGATACACAATAACTTTCTCGCCCCAGAGCATATCCATTCCCCACTTATGTGTAACGGAGCCGACGGGCTCGTCTGGGGTCGGTGCTCTTTGTTCGTGAGCAGAAAGTCTTCCATGGTAGGTGACACGCCATCGATGTTGAAGTAACTGGAGGTACAGTCGGAGGATGTAGATACAACGGCCTTGCCATCACATGAGAATGCTAGTGCCTCAGCACCGTTCGGATGACCCTCGGCAATGCCATGACAGGTTCCCGCCGTTGGGTCCCAGAGCCGGACGGTTTTGTCATACGATGCCGACGCGAGAAGCCGGCCATCAGGCGAGAACGCCACTGCCCTCACCCAGTCTGAATGGCCGCTGAGAGTGGCACGCCAGGTCCCCGTTGTTGAATCCCAGAGCCGGACGGTTTTGTCATTCGATGCGGATGCGAGAAGCTTGCCGTCGGGCGAGAACACCACCGCCCTCACCCAATGAGAGTGGCCGTTGAGAGTGGCGCGATAGGTACCCGTTGTTGCATTCCAGAGCAGGACGGTGTTGTCGTGCGACGCCGATGCGAGAATTTTGCTATCCGGCGAGAATGCCACTGCCACGACCGAATCAGAGTGGCCGTTGAAAGGGGCGCGCCGGCTCCAATTTGTTGGGTCCCACAGCCGGACAGTTTTGTCATTCGATGCTGACGCAAGACGCCTATCGTGAAGCAAAAATCTCACTGCTCTTCCCCAGACTGAATCGCCTTTGAGAACGGCACGACAGGTTCCCATCGATGCATCCCAGAGCCTGACAGTTTTGTCGGTCGATGCGGATGCGAGAAGCGTGCCGTCAGGAGAGAATGACACCGCCACGACCGATTTAGAATGGCCCGTGAAGGTGGCACGACGCACCCCATTTGTTGGATCCCAGAGATGGACGGTTTTGTCGTTCGATGCTGATGCGAGCAACCTGTCGTCCGGCGAGAAGGTCACTGCATTGACCTGTTTCGATTTGCGGTTGGCAGTGGCGCGGGGCATCCGGGTCGACGGATCCCAAAGACGGATTTCCTCGAGCGATGTCGACGCGAGAAGCATGCTGTTAGGCGAGAAGGCTACGGTGTTTGCCCGGCCAGAGTGACCTTTGAGAGTGGCGCGACGCGTCCCCGCCGTTGGATCCCAAAGCCGGACAGTGTTGTCGTCCGATACCGACGCCAGAAGCTTGCCGTCCGGCGAAAACACCACTGCCCACACCCAGTCTGAATGACCCCTGAGAGTTGCACGATGGGTTCCCGTCGCTGGATCCCAGAGCCGGATAGTGTTGTCGGCCGATGCCGATGCGACAAGCTTGCCGTCAGGCGAGAACCCAACAGCCCACACACCGTTGGCATGGCCCCTGAGCGTCGCATGGCAGTTTCCCGTCGTTGGGTCCCAAAGCCGAACAGTGTTGTCGCCCGATGCCGACGCGAGAAGTTTACCATCAGGTGAGAACACCACTGCCCTCACCCAGTGCGAATGACCCCGGAGAATCGTATGACAAGTCCCCAGCATTGGATCCCAGAGCCAGACGGTGTTGTCGTCCGATGCCGATGCAAGAAGTTTGCCATCTGGCGAGAAAACCACTGCCCTCACCCATTGTGAGTGGCCTCCGAGAGTCGTACGGCAGGTCCCCATCACCGGATCCCAGAGTCGGATGGTGTTATCCGATGCCGATGCGAGAAGCCCCCCATCAGGCGAGAACGCCACTGCTCTCACCAGGTCTGAATGTCCCGTGAGTGTGAAGCGACAGATCCCGGTTGTTGGATCCCAGAGCCGGATGGTACTGTCGCCCGATGCCGATGCAAGAAGCTTGCCATCAGGCGAGAACACCGCCGCCCGCACCCAGTCCGAATGACCCCAGAGTGTGAAGCGACAGGTCCCCGCTGTTGAATCCCAGAGCCGGACGGAATGGTCTTTCGATGCCGATGCGAGAAGCTTCCCATCGGGCGAAAACGCCACTGCAGTGACCTGAGCGGAATGACCTCCGAGGACGTGGAACATCGAGTCCCACTCCTCGTTGACTTCCGGCATGTTGGTGATCCAGCCCGGCACATCGCTCCGAAATTGGTTCCTCAGAATGCTCTGCTTAGGACTGAACGCAAGGGCGGAGCAATATATTTGCAGTGGTGCCTCCTCGATGACAGAGCGGAAATGGAGGATGAATCGTACGGCATCGTGAGCCATTGCCCGGAAATGTTGATTGGCGTCGCACTGCATCCTCATTCAGCAATGTTCCGCGACAAGACACATCCTTCCAAAGTTCCTATATTCAATGCAACGGAGTTCTAATGACCGTCCCTGACGGCGAATCTCCAGAAACAAGAAAAACTTAAAGATCCTGGGATCGCTTACCGTAAGCATAGATTCCAACGTCTTCAACCCGAGAATGCCGCTGGATATGTTCCCGGTTAGGCTGAGAGCCTCTAGCCAGTGAAGGATGTGTCCATTGAGGAAGGTGTGAACCTGGTTGTGGAGTTGTTCATCGACCGAAAGCTCGAGGCTACTCTGCTTCGCATCCATCCAGTGCCCGAAGCGTTCCTTGAGAAAATTGCGGACTCGGTTGTGCCTTCGTGCCTCGCTACGGAGGTTGGTATTGCTCCGCTGAAGATGATCGACCCAATACCGGCACATGTACTGAACCTGCTGGGGAAGACATCGCTGTATCGCAGATCTATCCACATCGCTTGTGAGAGTACCGGGATGCTCCAGAGAGCAGATATCCTTCTTTAAATGGAATGACAATTGCTCCAGACAGCTAACCGCAAGATTGCGGTGTGTATCGCTCCCGATGATCCTGAACCGGGGATCAATGCATCGTCGGTCATCCAGCAGAAAGTCGCGGAAAGACGGGTGAAGGAGCCTGACGTTTTGGGTATAATCCAACACGGAACACAAAGAATCCAATATTGCCTCCACCTCCCACTGCTTAACCCTCAAAAGCTCGGCAAGGGCAACCGCGGTCAAGGCGTCAAACAGAATCACAATGGATCCAACGATCTGCCTGAATCGTAGTAGCCGCTCCTGCTCATCTCCTATCGCGTACCGTAAGATTTTGCTGTATATGAGGTCGAGTTGTTCCGTCGGCGATCTGTCCTCCATGCTGTCTTCCAATACGAAATTGAGCCGATTTTCCGCAGAACTGTCCTTATGCCCGACAAACCGGCATACTGTTGCAGCGTGGATGAACAAGCCGCTGGCATTCCGAACGAGGAGACCTAGGTTCTCCTCGGTCGGCCATTCCTTCGGTAGGCCGCGTCGCGTCCGGATCATGCCGAACTCGTGTCGGAGAAAGACAGAGATATCGCGACTGACTACCGAGTCGGAGATGTGATGAAGGACAAAATCGCGATGGATATCGCCCGGCGTAGCGTGGAAGCCGTGACGAATCGGAGTTTCAGGCCGGCTGGTTACAAAAACCAGCAATCGCACGGAGCTGAGGGTTTTCGCCTGCGAAAGAAGTTCCAGAATTGATTCTGCATCTTCTTCGTCATCGCACTCGTCCAAAGCATCAATAACCACTATCATCGGCTCCAGCTGATCTTTTAGTTGAGAGAGTGGCCCGAGGATGAGATGCTGCCACTGATCGCGTAGGGTTCGCGAGCCGATATGCGGGTCGTCGCATACAGCCTTGTATATGTCGGCGGTGAGGCTGGACTGCGCACGCGCCAGCTGGTAGGCAAGAGTAGGGAAAAACTTTGACGCATGGGCAAGATCTCCGTTACCCCTGGAAAAGAAGAAACTCGCCCCGAGTTGATTGTTGTCGTGCCAAATACGAGCGACCGTTCGAGCGATTGTAGACTTTCCAGTACCAGCCATACCATTCAACCAAAAGATGCATGCATCGCCGGGGGCGTTCGACCAGTTAATAATCTCCCGGAGAAGGTCGACTCGAGTGTCCTCCAAGCATGTCGTCTCGTGTTCCGTTCGCCGGGAGTTGAACGCGGCGTCATGAGCGCAGTAGCTTCCGGCTATTGCCCCATGTTAGATATGGACCATCGCGTTGTGGCGTTCTGCAACCTACCAAACTTCTCTAACGCTTCCTCGATCCCAGAGCCAGCTTGGTAGTTGATCGTCGAGCCTAATCAGAGAGAGCACGTATCAGCCAGACTATTGCCGCATCGAAGCGCCGAACAGGTTGGCAAACCGAATCCAACGGGACCAAGGAAATTCGCCTGCTTGAGATCGTTGTGGTTTGAGTTTTCGTAGGTAAGTTTCTCGTTCGCACAGCCGCTGAAGCCTGCGACTGCCGTGCTCCCGCCGCCGCCGCTGGCAACGGTGCGGGCGGAGATGCGCCGCACGCGATCGCTGCCCCGGCTACCGGAGTAACTCTGTGAGGTATCCGATTCGAAGAAGTCAACATGTTGCTCTTCCGCCGGCTGCGTAAATCACCGTCAGCCGCCTTCCGGACCTCGATCACATCGGGGAGGGGATTCTGACAGTCGCCCGACCCCTGAGATCCTGCGGCCCGCTCCAGAACCGGTTGGAGAGCTCCTCCGTTAACCCGTCCGCCCGCTGGTCCCCAGAGCAATCCATCGCGCGTACTGATCGTTCTTGAGATAGATCACGGCCGGTAATTGGAGTCGGATGTAGAGGTCGGCTTCGGCGGGCGTGGTTGTGACTGCAAAACGCGGATCGCGCGATGGGAATGCGCTGTGCTGGCTGCGGGGAACGCTTCTCTACAGGGATGATTCGCACATACAACAGATTAAGCGGCAGCAACCAATGGTAACCACGAGCTTATTCATGCGCAGACGCATGCCGTCCGGAGCACATGTTTTCGTGGGCGCCAATTAGCGAAGAAAATAGGAGCTGCTGGATTTCTCATGCCTAATGTGTTCGAAACGCCTGCGCGCGGCCGAAACGCAATCTCGCCGGTCACGAGAAAGGGTTTGGATCGACGACCGAGGGGCGAATACAAATCGATCTGGACAAAGGTCTGCAAATAGCGGTCAACGTTTGAAACCGAATTGTGTTGCAGCTGCAAGAAAGAAGAAGAAGAAGCAGAAGGAGACTGAATGATGAACCAGGTTTGCGCCTAAACCGATCGGGCTTGCTGCGAACTCTAGGAAAAGCGCCGACAGGACCAGTATTTTTTTTTTTTTTGTTTATTCATTATGTACTCGCATGCGACCTAGGAAGATCATGGCGAGACGTATGTACAGTCCGTTTCCCGGCCGCAGTCCGCGCGAGGCGGCGCAGTGCAGGCGCCCCTTTGCCCTCCGCCCAGGCCTATCCCGCGAAGATGAGAAAGCGCACCAAGGAGGTTACAAAGGAAAAAAACAAAGGAGAGACGTTACTCCCCCTTCCCTACTCCTCTCCAGCCGATGCCATGAACGGGGGGGTTGGAAGGAACAGCGGGGGTTCCTCCCTGTCGCCCGCCTCGCCCCCAGCACCCAGCGCCACCGCCTCCGCCTCCCTTTCCTCTTCCCGCTCCCTTCTCTCTCGGAGCTCCCATTCCGACGACCCCGCTCCCCGCGTCATCTTCAACTTCCACAGCCGGCACTACCTTCCCCACGTCCGTCGAGGAGAGGAAATCTAGCACCGCCTGACTGCACCTCTTGTCGGCGAAGAGCTCGTGAGCCTTCCATCGCCGCTTCCCTCTTCCTGTCTCCTCCCATACCTGAGGTCCTTCCATAGGGTCCTCTGCTGACCCTTCCACTTCGGGCACCCCTTCAAGAGGTGATCCCTCGTCTGCGTGGGGTATCGGCACCACCAGCACTAGGCTGTCGGGCGTACTTTCGCTCAGTGCAGGTACTGTCTAGTGCGCAATGCCCCGTCTTCAGCTAGTAGAACCTCGAGGTAAGCCTCTTGGTGCTTTTAGCAACCGCGCCGTCCGGTCTCTGACTCTCCGGCATCTTGTATTTCTTCTTGGAGGTCCGGCCTCCAGCCCACTTCCGTGCCTCTGCCCACTTCTTCTCGGCGGTCTCCCGCTTGATGTTGGCGATAGACCTGGGGAGCGGCATCGAGCACGCCTCCGGCCGGTCCGAGTAGGTCAACCATTCCAACCCTTCCACCCCACGAGCGTCCGGCTCCTCCGCCGCGAGCTTCGCCCACTCGTCCGCCTTCTCATTTCCTTCCACGCCCTCATGCGCCGGACACCACCTAGCCTCGATGACGATGCCCGGCATCGCCCTTCGAAGCGCGGTGATGTGTTTCCTTGCTTCGAGCGCGTACTTCTGTCCTGGTCCCGGTTCGTCGGACGCCATCCGCCTGATCGCCGCCTGCGCATCGGTGAAGATGGTGACTCGATCTGGGATCGTGTTTCTTCTCGATGCGGATTCCAGCGCTCGCGCTATGGTCGCGCACTCCACGTCGAAGGCCTCCTGGTTGTAGCCCATGTGGGTTTTGATGCCCTTCCAGGATAGGCCGTTCTTCCACGCCACCGCGTATCCGGCGGCCCCACTCTCTGTCCGGGACCCGTCCGTGAACATGACGAGTCCTGGCCTTGCCTCCTCTGCCTCCCTCTTCGCCTCCCCCCGTTCCTCCTGGATCATATCGAGGGTTCCCGGTTCCTCGAGTAGGACTGTTTCCTCGGTCTCCGTCCAGGTGTAGTTCAAGGCTTTTGCCAGCCTTTTGCCGATCGCCGTGTTCGCGCCAACGACGTTCCTGGCCTTTTCTCCTCGTGGCAGACTCAGCAGCCTCAGTGCGAACCGTCGTTGCCTGTTCTCCAGCTGGTTGGTAGCTGGTCTGAGTCCGGACTCCATGGAAAGCGCCCCCAGGTTGGTAGTCCGGAACGCTCCCGTTGTTGCCCGTGCTTGCTGGTTGACCAGGAGTTGTAGGTCATCCGCTCTACCGACCGTACCCCGGGCCCCCTCTCCCTTCCACCACAGCTCCGCTCCGAACATGGCGACTGACTGGATGCAAGCCGTCACGACCTTCCTGCAATTCGCTGGGGAGAGGCCCAGCTGCCCTGCGAGCCGACGTAGCCGAGTGAGTTGTGAGTCGAGCCACACGCCCATTCAACCTCGTCGCCTCTTTGTTGAACGGGATCTCGTTGTCTCCCACCTTCACCTTCGCCTTTACTTCGGCCCCTTTCTTTCGCCTCCAGAAAATTGCCGCCTCCGTTTTTCCGTGGTCGAACGCCACCCCATTCTGCTTCCCCCAGTCGAGGGAGGCTGCTGCGGCTGCTGACAGCTTGGTCGCCACCGCCTCGTCGTCCTCTCCCTCCGCCCACCACCCGATATCATCCACGAATGACAGCCCGCTGATTCCAGTGACGGCCCGTTCCACTTCATCAAAAATCCCCGATAGGTAGGTGACAAAGAGGATAGGTGCCGCCGGGGAACCTTGCGGGATGCCAGTATCCACCGAATTGGCCTCACCCACTTCGCCATCCAGGATGATTTTCACCTGCCGGTCCGACATAAAGCTCATCGCCCACCGGATGAGATCCGCCTCGATCCCGAGCGCTTCCATCCGTTTTCCCAGGTGCGTTTTGTCCACATTGTTGAACGCAGAGCCGACAGGACCAGTATGTACACGACCCGGTGACGATAGGTGCTTTTACTAGTCGCGAACAGTCCCATAGTAAGGCACGGCACGTAGCTTGCAAAGTCCAACTACATGGTCACGGCATTAAATTTTAACAAGTGGTGGAACACGGATGGGTATCGCTTCGGGCCTGTAGGAGCGGGGCCCAAAATCGAGGTTACGGCGCGGCTTCCTTTGCCTACTGTAGAGGTATTCAATTCTTCACTGCAACCTTGGTCTCCGCCCAAGCTCTGTTTCTCCGCCTTGGCCTAGGTAGGTGATCGAACGCTTTAAATGACATTTAGCGCCAACGGCACTCCGCCAGTCAACTCCACCGTTCCGAGTGCTAGCGAATGTCCCGCCAGTGGATCCAATATTCGTACGAATCGCAATCCAACACTGTGCTTGACGCAATTACGGTTGATTGGCAATTCGGCTGCACCGGCCCAAGATACAGTACCGGGGGAGTGGTTTATCGAAGGCATGCGAAATTTCGACGTCTTGGATGAAGACGTGAAGCATCATCCGGGTTGCAGGAGGATCACTTGGCGGCAGAACTGCGCAAGGTTGATCCCCACACCGGAAGCGCCAAATTCTGCGTCTCGCTGCTGTGCTCCCCAGAAACATGGGAAGATCACGACACTGCGATTCGAACCGGAGAAGGTTGTTGCAGCGACCGTCGCCTCCTGCTGTGGTGGTTTGGCCATCGCACGTCGCTCATCACGACCGCGGAAACGACTGTGGGACGGATCCGTAGAGAGGAGCGTCTCCCAGCGATGGCCCGCCTGTGTTCCAGCCACGTGCTGGCGTGGAGATAACCTTCCGGCGGAGATCCAACACCGAGCGAACCAATGTTTCTCTACATGTAGTCCAGTCGGGCCTCAGAAGGGACCGAATTGGGTCCTCTCAGTCCGCCCAACTCGAAGACTGAGACTGACCCGCCCACGGGATTAACAAACTGCACGGACCGCCGTCGACGGCGGTCGACTGCCAACGCTGTACCAAAATAGGTGCCCACGATATCCCTTAAAGGTCAGGCCTCCGACCCCTTACGGACTCGAATATTGGCAGCAGCCGCACCACAGAGCATCTCAGGGGATGCGAAACCAAGGGCTCGAGTGGGGTGGGACATTCCTTGAGGCCGAGTACCTGCAGTGGAGGGTCCCCAGGAGAGGCGATCATGTGATTGATTACATAACTAGCTAGTGCGGTCACATGATATGGTAATAACCGACGCGCCCGGCGAGTCAAAACGATGGGACCACCGCCGTCCTCGTCACTCCCAAACGGAGCGGACAACGTCTGCGAGTCCATGTGAAGCTAGCTCAGACGGGACTGCTCGCATCCCGTCTCGACGGTCGGGCGAGAAGCAGCCTTTCGCTCAGCCGCCACGTTAGCCGTGCGATTTTGGAGACACGGACTGCCCACCAGTGATCGCGGCTGCAGGGAACTACATAGCTTATGTACCGCCGTGCCTTCCCCGCCCCGCCCCCAAACCTCGCTTCTTGCCTGGAGATAGGAGCCACAATCTGATGATCACTTGATCGGTTCAAACAATCCAACTTTTCCTTTCGCCCCTCATCTTCTGTCGCCGCCAACTTCGCCGTTGCTCGAATATAGTTACAGTCCGTTTACTCTGTGCAGGACTTGGATGTGGCTCATGGGGGACTTGTTCCTTGCGGCAGTCTAAGCGGGGGTGGATCTTTGCGCTTGCTCGCTCGCCTGCTGCTGATATGAACTACGCCCGATACGCAGATGCAGTGCCCACTCGGCGCTACAGCTCGACCATGAAGCGTGAATATATGTCTCCGGGGCTGCGGGCATCGCGCGGGCAGCGGTGAGGAAGGAAGAGATTGGGAGGGACAAGGATCGGATCCGAGACATCTTCGCCGACGAGGCGATCCTTGGAAGTTCTCGCTACATACCACTGTTGTGGGGACGCGAGCCCTGGACCCGGGGAGACACTCAGAGCGAGGTGTCCGAGGGGGCGATCAGCGAACGGGAAGGAAAGGCGGAGACACGTTGGAGAAATCACAGCAGGACAGGGTCTCTTACGCACCGTTGGGGCGGAGGAGAGAGTGAGCGACATCGAGCGGCCCGCCGACTGATCGAGGTCGGGATTACGGGAACTGGAGTGTGTAACTACATCGCCAGATCTAGATGGGTCGCATGCGATTGATGAATAACCCCACAATGCGCCAGACTTTGTACTGTGCGAGTCCCGTTCCAGTCGCTGAACACACGCTGCAGCAGCATACGAACGAAATGTCAAGACACGTCGTGGGCATGGGTTTGCTCTCTTTTTTCCTCCGCTTTTATCGATCGACTGCCAGCTCCGTCTCGTCGGAGAGCAGCTTATGTCATCTCACGTGACGCGAGACTCTGCCTGCGTCATCTTGGAGGCGACCTTCCGGACTTTGTATCTCCCATCCCTTCGCTGGGTTCCACACACCACGCTGAGTAGGGGTGTTGACGTCTTCGAGCGACAGAACGGCAGATCGAACCTCTTCTTCAGCCACAAGAGGTCGCGCGGCCAAAGGAGTCGTTGCATCGCCCGTGTTGTCCGTCTAGCTCTAAGAAGGAAAAAAAAAACACATTGCCAGCAGTCGGTCTCATTGTCAGCAACGCTTAAACAGGCCCATCGCACTTACATATATCTACTTAACTACTTGGGTGCAAGGATAATTTACATTACGCATTTCGACTTCCGACTTTCGACTTTCGACTCTCCAAATGCGACAATTTGAAATAAAAGACAGGTTTTTCATGCCATTCACCAACAGCAGATTACTTTTGTCCGATCCTCGATGGGAGAATTTGTTGTTGAGATATCCGGCGGCAGGCATTTGCGACCGTCTTGTCTGACAATGCGGCCGCATCAGGGCGCTCTCCGACTCTACAGCTCACCCTGTCGGTGCATGGGAGTGGCAGCCTCCGGTGGGCCAGCAGAAGATGTACTTGAGGGCGATGCACCAGATCTTGATATTGTTGCCGATGAGGCCGCTTTAGTTATGTATCAGATATGGGAACCGTGACTAGACCGAGTACGAGTGCCGGAGATGAGAGCCCGGTGGGCCGCCGAACGGAGTAAGCGACCGCCGAACGACCTGAGTGACCGCCGAATGACCTGAGTGACCGCCGAACGAAGAGGGAGACCGCCGAACATAGAGAGACCGCCGGACGTCGCCAGCTACCACACATGTGAGACTGGGGCGTCCGGTCAACGTTGGAGTCACGGCAATATCGAACAAGTCAAGTTTTCCGATAATTCACGGTGATGGGGTGCGCGCGGTCTTCGCCGGCGTTCAATTATGATACAAAGATAAAATCCCACATGACCATCCTTCCAATACCGCCCACCGCTAAAGGATTCACAGCGAAATAATCTAAGGGATTCGGTTCGATATTCTTCGAATCCTAAAGTGCGGAAGACCCGCCATTTCAGTCCGGAGATCATCTGGGGGAAACGGACCAGGTGCACATTAGCTACACACGGTAGTTATGGGGTCGCGTTGTTTCCTTAGGTGGTATTTTGGCTGGGTTTCATTTGTTTCAGTTGTATTCTTTGCGTGTATCTCCGTTTAAGTACAATGCGAGATGATGAGTGAGCGGCGAGACTCATGCAGCCAGATCCGGTCATGTGACAGGACGGTCGCGGAAGCCCGCCGGCCGGCTGGCCGCACCTCTAGTTGTCGGGATATCTCAGCAGCCAATGCTCCCATCGGGGATCGGACAAAAAGATGGTGATTTTATGAGTTGTGAACGGCGTGGAAACCCCTTCTTTGCTTCAAATTTTCGCATTTGGAAAGGCGCAAGTCGAAAGTCGAAACACATATCTAATGCAAATTATCTGCGGCCGTTCGTGTCGCTACAGGCCGCCGTAGACAGGGGTTCCGGCATGAGGACATCGGGGAACGCCCCACCAAAATTACTTTTTTTTTTTTCTTTTCAAAATTC
>Ga0307512_10005405_pt1 | contig 13347 bp, 12 predicted proteins | sample 14_EM_MG_FD_200267 | JGI IMG/M metagenome (GOLD analysis project Ga0307512, IMG submission 200267) | Populus trichocarpa ectomycorrhiza microbial communities from riparian zone in the Pacific Northwest, United States - 14_EM | ecosystem: Host-associated > Plants > Roots > Unclassified | place... | reverse complement strand
TCAAAAAGACGGCACCGTTTCCGTCCTACCCTCGGACGGACGGCATGACACCGTCCCGTCCCGTCCTGAGTAGTTCCCGGACGGACGGGACGGTTGAATTCACTGACTGCACGACAGTTCGTTGCAAGTGTTTCAAAGCAAAAGCCGTGTGCACACTTCATTGCCATGACCGAGATGGTGGTGCGCAGTGCATAAGTACTGGACCTTCTGCGGCGCCATGAGGTACTTTCAATCTCGAACGAAACACAAGATCAGCTCCACAGGAGCCAAGTCACAATCTGTTGACACGAGAAATTGATGGAGAAGAAGAGAAGAAGATGAATTGTCTGTCGATCCAAAGAGAAGGAAAAACTATGGACTTATATATGAAAGAGAGAGAAGGAAAACCCAATGCCGACTGCCAAAGCCGGAGCCCAATGCCGAGAACCAGTGCCGAGCCCTCCTCGTCGCCATGGGGGCAGGCGAGGTCGATGGGGGCAGGCGAGGCCGATGAGGGCAGGCGAGGCTGCTGGGGTCAGGCGAGACTGGTGGGGGCAGGCGAGGCCAATGGGGGCCGTAAGCCACCGGCCTCATGCCCGAGCCCGCCAGCACCAAACACTAGGGAAGCCACCGGGCCAAATCCCCAGTCAACACAATCTAAAACGCCGTCGAGCCAATACACAAGGAGATGCTTGCGTGGATACTGATCCCACATCTGCGGACTGCCAATGAGAGCAGTGATTTGACAGACCTGGATACTGAGGATGAGGAGGTTCTCGAGGAGGAAGGGGTCACTGGGGAGGAAGAGGAAGAGGAAGATGGGGAGGGCAATGAGGAGGAGGGCAATGAGGAGGGAAATGAGGAAGATGCGCCGGTTTCAACGATGACATGGAGCACAGCGTAATTGTAGACTTGTAGTTGCATCAGGACATCCAAGAGGTATCCGGTTGTAGGGATCACGATGATGTATAGATTATTTATAATTTTTCATTGACTCCGTGAATGAACTAGTCAGTCCACGGAGGTGAGGTATGGACTCCGTGAATGGACGGTTCGTTCACGGAAGGTGGGCCTCCGTGAACTGACTAGGTACTCCGCGGAGGAACCGCCTCCGTGAATGGACTAGAACATATACTCTGCTTTGCACTCATGTATTTACACGCACTGGCATGTACGAACATTCAGTTCGCTCTGTCCCGCTGAATCCAATCAGCGCAACCCTGTAAGTTAAGCGCAGCACAATTACGTACATTTATCAATTGCCTGCGTTCAACTCAGCACAATTGGGTACATTCATCAATCCTATATATTCAGTGCACCGCAATTGAGGACATTCTTCACCAGTCAACTGAGTACATTTCATAGATTCTATCGTACTAAAAATATGACCTTCCATATATCTACCATCACACATCGAATTGCGCAATTTAAAGCAGGGTAGCGATCGAGTACTTATGCTTCAGGAAGCTGCTCCTCTTCAGTCCGGTGCGAAGCTCATCCAAGTACGTTCTAGTTGGAAAGGCAATTGCACAACGATTTGTCGCAAGAGTTTCAAAGCAAAATCCGAGTGCACAATTCAATGCCATGGCTGACATGGTGGTACACAGTGCATAAATGCAGGATGTTCTACTGGCCCATCAGGTATGTTAATCTCGAACAAGATACAAGAGTCGCTCCGCCACAGCGAAGTCACAATCTTAAATACCGTCGAGCCAATGCACAAGGAGATCCTTATGTGGATACTGATCCCACATCTGTGGAGGATACTGCCAATGTGAGGAGTAATTTGCCTGACTGAGATACTGAGGATGAGGAGGTTCTTGAGGAGGAAGTGGTCACTGGGGAGGAAGAGGAAGAAGAGGAGGGCAATGAGGAGGCAGGCTGTGAGGAGGAAAATAAGGAAGATGAGCCAGTTTCAACGATGACATGGAGCACAGTGTTAATGTAGTTGCATCAAGACATGCAATAGGAATCCCATTGTAGGAATCATGATAACGTATAGCATATTAAAAAATTTCTATTGGCTCTTTCAACGAACTAGTCCGTACATGGAGGTGGGGTACTGATTCCATGAATAGACGGTTTGTTGTGGGAAGGTGGGCCTCCGTGAACTGACTAGGTACTCCGTGGAGGAACCGCCTGAGTGAATGGACTTGAACAGGGTATGCCTCTCTATATAGTAGCGTCAAATAGCAACATAGAACTTGCACGAATTCTGTGGGATAAAGGTGTCAATGTCAACGCCGAGATCGCGCCACAATGGTCAGCAGTAACTGTCGGCAAAACCACATACCGGGAATGCGCGCTTCACACTGCACTTAGAACCGGAATTATCGAAATAGTTCGGATGTTGTTGAACGCAGGCGCACAAGTAAACCTGCCGTCCAGCCTCTCTGCCCTTTCATACGCCATTTTTCTCATTCAAGAAGATGTCATTCTACCCAACCAAGCAATTGACCTCGTACAAACCATGCTGGGCAAGGTCTCCGACAACAAACCGCAGCTTCAAGTTCCAATTAATACGACTGCACTCCTGGCAGCAGCGCGAGAGGGCAACGTTGAGCTAGTTCTTTTACTTTTAGATGCAGGCGCGGATGTCAATGCACCGGGTGCCCACAAACTTACCTGCAGTCAAGATGACCAGGTCACCACACTTCAGGAAATCTCTGGGCTAAGGAATCATGATTTATCGTTTCAGCTAGCTCAGATCCTTTTAGACAAAGGTGCCAATGTCAATGCTCCTGCTAGCCCCGATCGATATGCAACGGAGTATCACAATTAACATACGTTAAGATATACTGCTCTTCAGGAAGCGGTCGACACCGGTAACACAGAACTGGTCCAGATAATGTTGGACGCAGGACCAAATATTAACGCACTAGCTGTGCAGCAGATGGGGCCCATACATTCTGAGGGTACATAGTTCAGGGCTAGCCATTGTCTTGGGGTAACTGCGCTCCAGGGGGCGGTGCAGGGTGGTTGTACCAAGATAGTTCGCGTAATATTAGATGCCGATGCTGAGGTCAGCACTTCTGGTACCACCTCCTTCAGAACGCCGCTTCAGGAAGCAGTTGCGATGAGTGAAGTTGAGGTAGTTTGTATGTTATTGAAAGCTGGGGCAGACGTCAACCCACCGGCATACACTTGTGGGAAAAGCAGGGGAGTTTTACGAAGCCCGCTCAAGATGGCCGCTGCACCGGATAACGTCGAAATGTTTAACTTCCTCTGGGACTCCGGACTCGATCGCTACATACATTTAAAGCTACCGGTGCTTGCTGCTGCTGTGAAAGGGGGAAGCTATGAGTTTGTGGGCGTTTATTGCGTGCGGGCGCAGAACATAACATCGTGAACGGGTCATCTGCTTTGGCCAATGCCGTTCAGAAGGGTAATATCGATATTATCAAGATCTTATAGGACGCTGGTGCGATCCTCAACTTCCAGAATGGGCCGTCAGTTGTGGCACTGGCGGTGGGGAGGGGCCCTATAGACCTCATAGAGCTTTGGTTGGATGCCGGTGCAAATGTCAATTCGGTGTGTGCCGCGAGTCAAACTGCACTCGAAGAAGCAGTATAGCAGGGGCATTATAGAACGGTTGAAATTTTGTTAATCGCAGGTGCAGACACCAACGGGAGTGGCTTCCATTGAGTCCAAAATGAGAACGGATACCCAGGACAAGACAGGGGAACAATGGCACTTGGGAGCGCGGCTTGGCGCGGTAATTGTCAACTGGTGATCTTACTACTTGAATACAATGCCGATGTCAATGCTCGACCTCAACCTTGCGGCGGATGGACTGCGCTTCAAGAAGCTGTGGAACAGGACAATAAAGTAATTGTTCGGGTCTTGTTCAAAGTGGGTGTAGATGTTAATGCTTCCCCTCACCACGATCACGGGAAAAAGGCACTCCAAGCAGCAGTTGCTGAGGGCCACTTCGATATAGCCCACATCCTCTTAGATGTGGGCGCCGATGTCAATAGCCCTACAGCGGAGATGGTAGGAATAACAGCATTGCAAGGGGCCTCAACGAAAGGTTTTCTTGGGATGGTCAAATTTCTTATTCATGTGGGTGCGGACCCTTGCGCACCAGCTGGGAAATATAGCGCAATGGCCAAACTCTCAGGAGCTTCTTGGTATGGACGTCTGGATGTCATACAGCTGTTGCTTAATGCAATGGCTGCCGTGGATCCCGCGAAGCCTTCACGTAAGCACCTTGCGAGAGCTGCTTGCTCAGCAAAAATGGAAGGCCACACTGCCATTGTTAAAAATTTTGATCCGCTTATCTGTAGTAAAGAAAGCGGCGAGGATAGTGAGGAGGGGTGTATGGACGAGAGTATGGACCAGAGTGAGGATGGAGAATGGATCGAAATCGCTCCTTTGTCTATGTCGCGCTGAAATTGTGGTAGCACGTGCAAACTTATTAAGATAGCCATTTTATTTAATCGGTTCTCTTCCTAGCTATTGCCATACATAAAATCTTCAACGTCTTACAATAAACACTTACAACATGTAGCTTCTCTCGCCAGTACAAATAAGAACAGCTATCTTAAGAAGATGCTGTAGCTAGGCTTGTCGAACCTGCCTGCTTCTAAGAAGCTTGTATCAACCAAACTTTACTGGCACACATCAAAGCTGCCCAGCATATCTTACTAGTAATATGTTGATCGATGAATATTACATAAATATCTGGAGTAAATAACGAATGAGCAGAATACGAAGGAAACTATCGATCCACAAAGTTCGCCGGTCTAACCTCACTGAGGGTTAGGGCTCGCATAAACTACCCGCGCTCCCACCACTCGGGCTAACCCGCTCCTCTGCTGCGCTATACGCACCATGTCTCCACGCTATCAAAAGTATCATTCCAAACTACTTCAACAACAGACACCACTAATTATCATGACCGTACGTACTGTAGAACTACTATTTTACCTGTCCCAACGCTTCCTAGCACGTAATCTACTATTTCAGCGCTTGACTCAAATGTGATGGAAAATTGAGGTACATTTTTTGATATAAATATTGAGTGCTATGTTTCCAACAGTACCTCAACTAGGTATGAATCTCATAAGTACCCTTCATTATACTAACAAGTGCTTGTGCAGATATTTTGTGTGGAAGTGAGCAACAACCTTGCTGTTGTCACTCCAAAGTTCACCACCAGATTCTACCGACTAAAGTGCGGCCATGCACCCACTGGAGTCTACCTAAAACGGTTCGGCCACCGAGAGGACGATAAATGCTGGTGGTGTGAAGGGACAGCGGCCCAGACGCGGGAGCACCTCTTCCACCATTGCAGCCGGTGGAGAGACCAGCAAAAAGCACTCTGGAAGGCGGTGGGAATGGTGACGGGCTGGAAAGCGGGCAGATGCCGACACGTGCAGGTCTCTGATCTGGTTTCCATGGAAGAGTGCGATCAAGCGGTGTTGGACTTCCTGGCGGCTACTGAAATCGGGAAGTTCCCGCCCAAATGAATGGCGGTATGGAGCGGGCGCAGAGGCTGACTCAGGTACGGGGGGCGGCGGCAATGGGCTTATATTTTTTCTTTTCTTTTCTATTTTCTATCTTTTATCTTTCATTTGTCAGCGGGGATGAAGGGTAGCGGGGGGGGAGCTCCGCCATCTAGCCGGCTCGCCCGGAGGCGGAGGGGGTATTAGGTCCTGTCATTCTCAAACAAGAGTGCATACAGTATGAATAAACAACAACAACTCCAAAGTTCACCTCAGCGATGATACACCACCCTATGAAGCCAGATAGATGTCGACAAGAAAAGAAATTTAATGTGTACACTACTCATATACTTTTAACAGCTTCCGCCATGTTGGTACTTCAAATTCCAGCGTGCATGGTGATATCTGGAGCCTGGGCTCTTAACAATATATATATGTTTGTCGCTAGGGACAGCGCATCATGTGTGGCAAATCGAGGACATTGTCTGTGGGCAGTTAGAAAAGGATGACTAGGATAAAACCTTACTGTCATAAAACACGGCCAAAAACAGCAAGGATTGTTCTCGTAGATGGCAGCTCTTTCTCATGTTATTAGACTAGTTATTTGGCGTAACAGGACTCCTTAGTCTCCCGCAGAGATGGTCAGATAATTCTTGGCTACTAGTATAGAAGATTTATCATATCGGATCAATTAACTTGATCCAACCGAAGCGAAATACCAGTTCTCAGTAAGTAACACTAATATTCCAGTGAATAGATTGCTGTAGTTATTAGAACTTACATTCCCGATGGTTTAATTCGGTACAAGCCTCTAATCGTACAAACCAAGGGGTGACTATTTCATTAGAATATATCCTACATAACCTATAAAATCTAATGCAATACTATGGTAGTACAGGTTTGTATACTTGTCGACATCAAAAGTCTCCCGACTCACCATTGCTGTAATAATCCGAGTCATTTTGTATGAGGCCCAACTCAATTTCATTAGAATGTGGTCGAATATGGAAAATTGCCACAGGCCCATATCATATTGTGAAGAGCTATCTACTCTAATAAATCTAGCGCTGTTCTGCAGCTTTTGATATCGACCTATAGTGCGATTTTTGATCTATTGTCCAGTCTCCCAGCACAAACCAAATTTTACATTTCGTCCATATACTAAATTATTAGTTTTGGCCCACTTTGCACTCTAACATCACGATAGTTTTACAGAGCTCTACACGAGATCTCACTCAGTATGTAGTGTAACTTACACTACCATCGTGTTTGGTAAACTCTGCATAATGTGTCGGGGGTCTTTCAAAAACCGTAATGCAAAAGGCAAAGAAAGTGTGGTGTTTCGCAATGACACCTTTCTTCTCACGAGAAGGTGCTGACGGCAGCTGCTCGCCTCTGCAGACATAGTGGAAGTCTTCGGGTTCTATTACAAAATATTCCTAGTTTATGTACTTGATTTTATGTCAAATTGAAATACAGTCTTTAATCTATCAGCACAACACACACATGCGGGCAGAGTCGCCGCTTCATCGTGATACAGGTATATATTATTTGGTGATGTTAACTTCCGGCAACGTCACTGACAATAAATTCCGTTTCAGCCTTCACCGCCATAGATATCGCGCGTCACTTCCGTTCATTCTTCGCCATACACAACAGGAACGTGACTTTATGAATCAAGAGAAGACCATCTCCGGACATCTTGGTCCCCACAAGATAGAATTTAGAGCATCATCCATTGCTAATTGTAACAGTAGGCTAGTACGTGTGTTTTTGTTCGAAGTAGAACCAGTTTAAAATAACATGGTTTTCTATGAGACAGTCATCACACCTTTGCAGGTGGAAATAACTTCTGCATTTGGGTCAGAGCAAAGTCATCATTTATGGTCAGTGTACTTGCGATGGAACGGATTGACTTTGTAATCCCTGGTATAATGTGAATTTACGGCGGCGAAGGTTAAAAGGAAAATAGCCGAGATAGAATAATGTTCTTGAAAAGAACAAAAAGACTCCCCAGCAGGGAATTGAACCCTGGTCTCCCGCGATGCTGCACTGACAGGCGGAAATACTAACCACTATACTACTGAGGACAGATGCATATTTTTATCCCTCCCCATCCATGGCCCGACTGTAGCTTGTCATTTTCGACTGCTTTGTTTGTTTGTTTTATTCATACTGTATGCACTCTAATTAGAGTATGACAGGACCCAATATCCCCTCCGCCTCCAGGCGAGCCGGCTAGATGGCGGAGCTCCCCCCCCGCTACCCTTCATCCCCGCTGACAAATGAAAACCTAAAAGATAGACCAAACCAGAAAAGAAAAGAAAAAAGAAGATATACGCCCGCTGCCGCCGCTCCCCGCACCTGAGTCAGCCTCTGCGCCTACTCCATACCGTCATTCATTTGGGCGGGAACTTCCCGACTTCAGTCGCCACCAGGAAGTCCATCACCGCTTGGTCGCACTCTTCCACGGAAAACAGCTCAGAGATCTGCACGTGTCTGCATCTGCCCGCTTTCCAGCCCATCTCTTTTCCCACCGCCTTCCATAGTGTCTGTTGCTGGTCTCTCCACCGGCTACAGTGGCGGGAGAGGTGTTCCTGAGTCTGGGCCGCCGTCCTGCCTCCGCCGCCGCCGCACCACCAGCATTTGCCGTCCTCTCGTTAGCCGAACCGTTTTAGGTTGACTCCAGTAGGTGCATGCCCGCACTTTAGTCTGTAGAACCTGGTAGCCAGCGACTTCACGCTTGTCATCGGGACAGGTCTCTTGGTCCCCGTCTTGCCCTTGAGTCTGTAGCTGAAGTGCTTGCTGCACTTGTCGGCCTCCCACTTTGCCTTGGCCGCTGACCTCCCCTTGGAGATCCGTCTAGCTCTGTTCGAAGCCGAGGTGTATGGCCGCTCTATCACTGTGTCTCCGCTGGCGTCTCGGGCCAGGTTTGCCTGACCGTCCGCCTCTTCGTTTCCAGTGATGCCGGGGTGTCCCGGGACCCAGTGAATCTCGGTTGCAATGCCGTGAGCGAGGAGCGCCTGCGCTCTCCGATTGATCCGCCTCGCCAATCGCTGCCCCGGGCCCGGCTCTAGGTGTGCCGCTCGTCGAATTGCGGTTTGCGAGTCGCTAAAGACTATTTTCGACTGCTTTACGGGTTGTCACTCAAATCGGTAAACTTTGGCGAGAGAAATTTAGACACTTACTTCAATCACATGGGGTGCCTTAGTTGGATGTGCTGGCACTCGCTCTCATTCGCAGTGCTTTCACTAGTCTCGACGAAAAATTACGGGCGCGCTCGCGAAGCGCACGGAGATGTATACTGTTTTGGGTAGCATATTTCGCTATCTCTGAGACTTTCTTGCTACACCGCAATCGTCTGATCTGAACTCACCGACGAGAAACATTCCGGCATACGCCTCGTTCTCTCCCTACCTGCCAACCACCACACCTGTCAAGCCCCATTCACGGATCCATCCCATCCTCGGATCGGGTGTTGCTTGGTGACCCCTGAATGGGATACGGAATCTGCCAATATGGAGGTAGGTATCCGCGACTACAAATAGGTACTCCGTCTGCCCACTCCAACCACCACTATAGTGTTTGTACACCTCCTATCACATACAGCGAGACTGAACTTAATGCTAAAATAAAATATAAAATATAAAAGGTGGTATGGTAATGGCGATGGCAGCAGCAATCTGACATATGGCCAAACTAAGTAATAGGAACCATGATTATGGTGATGATGATGGTGGACTAGTTTGAATGAGTGGTGGTTGTTGTGGTGTGGTGGCTGTTGTAGTGTGGTTGCCCCACACCGAAGTTTCACCCTATTCACGGATTTGCCTCATCTGCGGATGGGGTGCATCTGCGAATGGGGATTAACATATCCAGTCCGTCATTCGGTTCCCTTCCATCTCTCTTCCCTCTTCCCTCTCCATCCTCTGTTACTAAAAGCTATGCCCGCCATCATGTTCAACAACTATGATACCACCGACGATGATACGGTATGTGTACCTCCCAGTTAACTCCCCACTACTAACTATTTACAGAATCTTCTTATTGTGAGGACGTATCAATGGATTCTGCTATTTTGGGATTCAACGGGAACTCCGATACTACTGTAACCCGTTGTCCCAAAAACTTGTCGAGTCGATAGATTTCGCTTCTCCGGAGGAGAGAGCAGCATTACCGGTTTGTCTGCCGACTTGATTGCTGCTATGGGGACTGATGGTGTAGCTAGATTCGGTTACTTCGGAGGTCAAAGTGAAGATGGCAGATGATGGTACGATTGTCGACTCACTACTGCTACGGATGTTGATGGGTAAGATAAATTTTGCTCTCAGGAAGGTAAATGAGAATATCGGTTCATCTGTCCGAGGCGTTTCCTGTTACGATGTTAATGGAATCGATATGTTTCGATACTTTAGATATTGTGGTGAACGGAGAGGATAATAGTAAGTTTACGCCTCTATTGTGCTTCGGAGATTGATGGGCTGGAAAGATTCCACTTCTTTGGGTCAACCAGAGTGCTGGTTCATTTGCCCGAGCCGTTGCCTGCTATGGATGATAGAATGGATTGAGTTTGATGCTTGGGATATGGTTATGAAGGAAAAGGGGATAGTATGTCCACTGCTAGCTTGGGGGATTCTGTAGATCTTCCTACATACTTCGGAAGTCTTGACAAACGACGAGGATGCGATATACTCTCTATCTAGTCATTGCTAATGGACTTGATGGTTAACATTGCTCCAGAGCTCAATCTCGGTGCTTTTATGGCCGTTGATACGCTACTACTACAGAGGCAGATAACACGGACACGCCCCGTGCACTCGGAATTAGCGAAGGAAGAGTGTTACGAACGTAAAGCGGAAGAAGTCTATTCTACTATCCCAGGGAGAAGCTCTGTCTTTATATACATGAGAGCCTGGAACACCATGGAAGTCCATGGATGCTCACGATTGCAAATACCAGTGGCGGTGGCGAGTGAAAACTCGTGGATGGGTCTACGACTGTGAGTCCGTAGCCTGTGAGTCAATTCGGTGATTTCCGTGATCGGCGACCTCCTTTCAGGTCATATAGTAATAAAGAGAATACCCGTACATGCCACCACCAGATACAACCGCGTTTCCTGCAGATTTTCATTGATTGAGTAAATACCACTTATTCAGAGGTCTTCCTCATGATTGCAACGCCGGTACGTATCCTCTTATCCCCTTCACGCCTAACTCTGCTTTCCGCTAGAAATACACGTCGATTCGATAGATCCTGATGCTTCGATTATTGCGTTTCACGATAAATATGCTGATGATTGCGGAACCCTTGGTTTGTACCTCCCTACACACTGGTGCCACGCTTCTTTCGCTAATACCCAACTAGCACTGGCACTAGCTCAATGTCCGAAGTGTCCATCTGCAAATCTCGCATGTCGGTGTTCATCCAGCTACAGAAGGCGGAGGCCGTGCCAAATCTCAAGCTGACACAGGCTAAAGCTGAGGCAGCCTATTTCCTGGGTAAGCTTTCGGATTCAAAATGCGAGGTGGCCGTACTTCAGAAGCTCGTCAAAGAGCTACAGGCAGAACAGATCAAAATCGTTGTCGACACGACCTCGATGTGTCGAACGTGAACCTTGATTCGGACCTACAGCTCGAATAGGAGTTGGCCGTCACGAATATTGCTCAGATGAACTCGGTCAGAGACCGGAAGATATCGGCAAATAAGGATCTCTTCCATATGATCGAGAAGCTTAAAAACGAACATGAGATAGTGCAAGATAGTATTAAGACGATTCTAGACTTCTCGTTGACAATTAACGAGAAGTTCTAAAGAAGGACCTAGCGATAGGGGCGGCTGAGCTTGATTTTACAGCTGCGGATAATGTGTTTTAATTGCTACTGTCTTTGGGCATTTGGGATGACTGCCGTTGCCTGCTGCTCATGTGGGCTCCCAAAGTAGAGTTAATGACTGTTTGTGCCCAGGAGTGTGATTTTATGCTTTCACTCTCCGTAATGCTTGTAATGTATGCGGTTTGTCAATACTGAAGGTTTGTCGAAGTCTTAGCAGTAGGCAGTCTTGAAAATGGTATTTATATAATATACTCTTACAAGCATCGTTGGTGAATAACTTCCGCAATCTAGATGTTAGAGTAGCATTTCAGCGGTGATACCATTTATTAGTGAGGTGAACTCAGCCCATCGGAACGCGAGATCCAATAGGAAACCCTAACCCATACATCTTGGTTCGAGTGATGAACACTGTAAGTAACTTATTTCGACTTCGATTTCACGGGTCAGAGGGTATTATTCATCAGAGGGTATTATTCATGGAAGGGATTAACCGTTGACTTGGTGTGAACCATAAAGTATGATAGTCTCCCAGGCTTTACCCTCGAGATATAGGTGAATACCCGCGATCTAACTTTTGGCAGCAATTTGCGAATGATTGTAGTTCACTTCGTCTTTGAGTTAAGTGTCAGTTATAAACCATGTTATATGACCGAACACGAGATCCGAGATTATGTTAGGAGTTGCAGTTAGCATATCCGAGATTTCAAATCACGATTGGTATATGATAGTAGAGAGGGAGTACGGATTAATTTACAACTTCAAGCATCCCCTGCTATGATCATGTGACCCTCACGACTTCAATTTCTTGTGTGACTTGCGGCACAATTCCGTTTCAACCAGGTTGGAAGATTACATGATGGGATATAATTGGCAGGAATCCGAACATGCGGGGTAGTTGTGCTACCCACACCATTCTCAGTCGCTTATAATGCTAGCTAGCTCTCTCTATCCTCCCACACGGTTCCCATCTTCCTCTTCATTCAATCAAAATGTCAGACCGCGTCTACTACACCAACCAAATCCTCGAAAACTGCGCGCAAATGTTTCCCGGCCATAATCCAAGAATGCTCACCGTCAACGAAGGCGGCTCATGCAAGATTTTTATCGTGTCCTCGACCAGTGGCGAGCTACTCCTCGAAAGCACCGGAACCTGGCCGCGCGATTACAGCAGTTTTCTCAGCCGCACCGAGAACATGCTTTCTGCACACGTCGCTAAAATCCGCGCTGGCCGAGGCACCGTTCGAGAGGAGAAGAAAGTGGATGTGGCTGCGATAATTCAAGAGATGGAAGAACTGAAAGGGGAGATGAGGGCCACAAAGTCGGAGAACGAGAAACTCCAAGGTGAACTTGGGGGTTGGAAAAATGGGGTCGCAGATTGGAAGCGGGAAGTGGAAGAATGGAAGAAAGAGGTTGAAGGTTGGAAGGAAGAAAATGAAGGTTTGCGGAGGCAACTAGCAGTGGTAGAGGCGTCGAGGGATTATAGGCCATCCACAAATGCGGTGGAGTCAGATTGTGGTGAGGGGTTGGACACACCCGGTGGTACTGAACGTTTTGATTCAGAGGCGGGGTTTGGGGACGAAAAGTAGTTATTGTCTAGGAGAGGGTTTATACGTTGCAGCTTGTTGCGTTGTTAGAGATTGGTTTCTCAATGTGCCGCAATCTATTATTAACTGGCGTATTATGTCCGGTATTATACTAGGTGTGCACCCTTAGAGCATGTGCATTTTTGAAGTACCTTCCTACAATATTACCGGCGAAACTCCAGTACTAGGAAGAGATTATGCATTACTAGCCGCGCCCCATTGGCGCATGATGATAACATGTTTGCCGGTGCTTAATACAGTGCCGGTCGTTGAACCGGTGGCTCGAATTGGCAATCACATGCCTATGTAAACTTTCTATTACGATTGTAGATGGTTCATGGTACTTTGGATGCTTCTTAGACTTGTTGATTGACTGATGTCTCGAGGCCAGAAGGCCCATATATATACAGACTTGTTTCCCATATTCACAGCCATATCCGTCTCCATATCTCTTATCCGTTTGCATATCCGTTTGCACTGATATGAGCCGCTCTGCACTGATATGAG
>Ga0307512_10005404_pt1 | contig 13356 bp, 12 predicted proteins | sample 14_EM_MG_FD_200267 | JGI IMG/M metagenome (GOLD analysis project Ga0307512, IMG submission 200267) | Populus trichocarpa ectomycorrhiza microbial communities from riparian zone in the Pacific Northwest, United States - 14_EM | ecosystem: Host-associated > Plants > Roots > Unclassified | place... | reverse complement strand
ATCAACGCAGAATGTGGAGGACTGAGGGCATAGTACTAGAGAGTGTGAAGATTGGACAGTATATTTCAGACATGTAAAATACGATAATGGCGAAGCAAATGCAACGGCAAGCGATGTATCCGAAGCAAAAACTGTATTGCAATAAGTGAAAAAATCTCAAAGCTAAACATAAATGAGAGTGCGGAATGTGGCTCTCGGCCGAAGAAAGGCATAAACATCGTCAGGCGTTGTGTAAACGGCTACTGCATAACTACAACCCTTGCGAAGAGTGAAACATACGTGTCGTTCTGGTGGTGCGTATACGTCACCACATTCCGGACGCAAAGTAAAGGAAGCCTATAAGAGGCATGGTCTAATAGCCGCCGCAAGGGAGGTATGCAACTCAACCCGTCGCTTGGGTGACGGGTCGCATCTGATCCTCCGTCAGAGGGTACGAGGTTCCGCAAGAGCCGTCAGAGCCGTCCGGAACACCCGGGTGTTTCAGACGGAAACTAGGGTTGTTGCTGATGTCACCACCATGTACCACCAGTGTATACCTTGCACCAATGTATATACATATAAATTATGGAAGCTATGGAAATGTAATCTGAAGATGAAAGTAGATTCTTAAAGTGACACCCATCATCCAAATTCCAATACTTGCTACTATATGCTGCTGCAAAGGTGGTAAGCTGGTAAAATCTGCAGCTCTACACTGTAACTGAAAAAATTCTCATTACCACAATACCCTTTACTATAGACAGGTTGATGTCATATTGTTAAACCTATTAACCTAACCACTGTGCTAGCATTACACACTACTGCAGGCCTGTCAACTCTACCAACCTTCCCAGACTTGTGCTGCTATCAAATCAGACAGGCTTACATTTTGGTGTTGCAAACAAATTGGTTTTCCACATGTCAGCATGCAAATTTAAACAGCACCACATCAACCTAATAAAACATGATAGCCTTACTTCAAACCCATATGAGGCTTATGTACTTATTCGAGCCCCCCGTAGTGTACAGTTGGTACTTAAGTATGGAAAATATGTTCTTAGCACATGCATAAATTCATGCTAATGAGCGCGCTCAGTTTTCACGAAAACAAACAGTTTCAGTGGTATCATGTAAAGTACAGATCAGAACAAATTCAATCAAAAATGCGATTGTACAGAAACGTACTCCTTTCGCCTCGCCTTTAAAACCCCAGAATACACGCAGATGCAGCCCAAAACACCGTAAAATTTAAATAAATAAAATCTTGTAGGAAAGCAACAATTTAACAAACCCATAACTCCATTTAAACTCCCTTTAATTAGACATATACGCCTAAGCTGACAACAATAAACCGAAAAAGTAAATGCATACGATACCTTAACCACGCCTTTTGCTTCTCGGCCAGTTTCTATGTTTCATATTTTATCGGTTTCATCTCTCGGCCTTCTAGCTCGTTGTCATGAAACTCCTCTTCGATATCTTGCTCCTCGAGGTCCCACCAACTAAGCTCTCGCTGTCGGGTCGTCCTAATACCTTCCAAGTCCCTACAAAACCATTCATTTGCTGCTTCCTTCTTCTCCGCATCCCTGCGTTCATATGCCTTGCGTGCCTCGTATGTGAGGTGCTTTCTAGTCTTCCAAGATGCGTCGCCTCCTTCTTCAGCTCCTATCTGGGTGCTCTTTCCTTTGCACTTTCGAATCCCAAAACCATAGCGTGCATACCAATTCCCTCGTTGCGTTTCCGGTATGTATCGCCATGGTTTCTCGCGGATGGTGAACAGCCAGCAATCGACAAAACATTGGAATGGTAGTGTAAAAGCAACCACACAATGCAAAGGAAAGCTAGGATGTTGCACAAATCGATCCGTGAATTGTAAAGCATGGCTGAAAAGAGGGGGCATCCACATCAGTGCGTAGACTAAAGGATAGATGAAGAGTAGTCTTAGCTGGCGACTGATGGCTATTCGTCTTCGGCGAGCCTCAGCATTCGCAGTCTCTTCCCTTTGCCGCCTCTTATCTGTACTAGTACAGTCTCCTGAGGAACTAGGAGCCCCACTTGGAAATACTGTAGATCCCCTCCTACTATCGCAGTTCTGGGAATCCGAAGATGAAGACATATTAGTTCTATCGTTGGGTGGTGCAAGAAGGGCCTTAGCAAAGGGCTTGTCGAAGCCATCTAATGGTTGCCGACTGCCAACTGCAGGACACGGACTAGGAGGTATGAGACCGTGTGAATCAAGAGATGGCAGCCTCTGGGGTTCTTCGGATGGATCGGCTGGAGTCAAATCGATTGTGTCTACATCGAGTGTGCTGGCCCCCACGCTCGTCCGGAATGTCCGGAATTTCATGCGGACATAGATATAGATGGCAGCATAAACGGTTATAATCGTTAGGAGAATCAGATACCTCGGGATCCACGTCAGGGCCAGTCGGAACCAAAACGGTCTGAAGGATTATCAATCAGCAGCGACTTCACGACGTATCTTTTGCACGAACCTAACTGGGAGATAGCAAAAGGTCCCTTGTGCGGTATATGCGGGAGCACTGTTCAAGAACGCCAGTGAGGGCATTATTACAGCGAATCCAAGCCATGTCGCATACACGTAGTATCTATATCTGAACAGTCCACCTTCGCCGATTGCCCCCATTCCAGGACGAAAGATGTACAGCGCACTGTGAACAGCAATAGCAAGTACAGCAAAATCTGAACATACCTATTAGCTGGGCTATCTGAAATCGGAGGTAGCAATAGTTAGCTATCTAACATACCAGATGCTTCAATTCCCATCGACATCATAAATCCCGCCGTCTGACAAAATCGAGATTGGCTTGACACGGCGCCCTTGGTGAAGACTACTGCTGGGTATATAAGCTGCCAGCTTGCCTTGAAAAAATCCGAGAAAATCATCAACATGATCAAACTGCGGATTATATCAGTCAAATTCAGACAGGCTTCGCCTATGATAGAATGATATACTGATGTCGAAAAGATCTTTTCATTCGTACAAACCACCAGCCAACTAACAGTCCGCTAACCATAGACATTGACGCTGCCGTCAGAGCTATTGAGCGAAGAATATACAATTGGTGACCGGTCAATGTCGGCCCGTTATATAAGAGTTCGTTTAGACCAGTCATACTGGTCAGTCCGAGGACGGGATCGTCTATCCATCTAGTATCGTTATCCCTTGCGTCCTGGGCCACCGATTGCATACCAATCCTATTATCGAATGCCAGAATAAATTGTGCACACTGGAGCTAACGTCTTGATCTTCGTATGCCAGGTTTGAAGCGCCTATTGTCGCGGGATAGCTAGCCACCGCGATATTTTTTTGGTAGCTGTATGAGAACACGAACAGGGCGTTTCGTCGGCCGTATTGTTCTTCCGACCTGCGTCGTATTGAATTGAGGATGTTTCTTTAGCGTGGCCCAACCCTAGTTAATACCATTCCGTCACTCGCAAAAAGCTGAGTGTAAATAGAAAAGCCGCGATTTCCCCAGCCCGGAAGTTGTAAACGAAAAAGTTTTGGCAGGCTCCGCAATCTAGCAACCTGGTTGACTGGCGGCTAAAGACTATATAGTAACGGGTTCTAGTTCAATGGTATGAGGATGCAGCTCACACTCTTGGAGACTGCAGAATATGAAGGGAGAAGGACGATAACTTAAGATAATGTGAAAAAGGGGGCGTGGAAGAAAAGTGAAATTAGAGGGATATTAGGCAAAAGGAGGAGAAGGTGATGCAAGATACGTAGCAGAGCGACCCAACACAAGCGGTTGTTCACACCTCGTTGGAGGCCGGCAGGGGACAGGTAAGTACTTCAGAGCTAGCATCTATCTACAGATACATATTTTCGCTCACAGTTACATCCATAGATCAACCTATCACCAGAGATATTTAATTTTGCCTCCATGGTTCAAGATCTGATGTCCACATCACAACCTTCGACCACCTTAAGCTGCCAGCCCCCCCCTCCCCACGACCTGTTCATCGGGTACTCCGTCGGTCTTTTCCGGATATCCAAACCATTTTGAGGTAAGCAGTAAATTGGCGAGATGCACAGTGGCCATCTGTACTCTAAAGCATCTCCAGATTGCAGCAGCCGAATGAAACTTGTGGCGCACAACCAATAGCCAGAATGACTTCAATTAGCAGACAACTGTTTCTCTGCTGCTATTAGGATTCTTATGAAACGAGAGTGGAATAGGTACCAGAGCATGGAAAGAGTTGATTGCTTCGATCGGACAGAAGTTGACTCAGCCGTTTGTTACAGGAGGTTAGTGGGTATCCTGGTTACAACACATGCTATTGAAAGGTGATCTGTCCGCTGTGTGTGCGGTAGGTAGCACTGAGTTGTGGAAGACACTTAATTGGTTTTTATTGCAATATACTTCTGAAAAGATACGGTCACTACGCAAAAGTCTTGGTGATTCGGTCTGTGTGCACCCCATCAAAAATAGGGGGTTGCGACTTTCCAAGCTCACTACACCTCCCATGATGCGTCTAACTGCCCGGCGAGAGATGTCTGTGGCAGAGAAGGGGGCAGTCATTGTTCTCTTCTACTTGAGATACCCTTTTGCAGTGATTAGCCTGATTTCAGGGTGACCTTGGTTAACAGTCCACAATTTTGTTGCTTGTGCTACCAACTGCTAATTCCTTGAAAATAACCCATGCAGTGGCCCACCATGTATTTTGACTTGGCGACACTGAAGATCAATCATGCAAGGAGTAAAGAAGGACAGACAAATCACACAAGCCGAATTGCGCGATATGTATGCACCAAATGTATCACTGTCAACCATTGATTGGTACCTGTACCAGAACAACTATAGAAAGTGGCTCGTAAAGAAAAGACCAAAACTTGAGGACAGATATGTATTCCAAAGGCTACAATGGGAACTGGAACACAAGGATTGGACATGTGAGCAGTGGGAAGGAGTTATTTGGAGTGATGAATGCTCAGTGGAGAAGAGTGATTCAGGGTGACAAATGTGGGTATTTCGACAACCACCTGAAAAGTGGTTCAAAGACTGCATTGCACCAAAACAAAATGGGAAAGGGATTTCCTTGATGGTTTGGGGGTGTTTTTGGGGCAGGAACTGTGGAACCTTCAGCCCTCTTATTCTCAAATCAGTCAACAAGAGTGTCTATGTCATGCTTCTTAAGTACCTTCTTCTTCCAGTCCTTAAATGTGTCCATGACACCCTAGGGGATTCCATCTTCCACCAGGACAATGCTCCAGTACACAAAGCAGCTGTGGTTATGGATTGTTTTTGAGAAATACAACACCCAGGTGGGTGACTGGCCACCCAATTCCCCAAACCTCAACCCCATCGAGCATGTCTGGGTAGAGCTCAAGCACAGGCTTCATAGCAAATACCCTGTCATTGGAAACACAAATGGAGGCCTGGATAAAGTGAAAGGAAGGTTGTCTGATGTTCTGCCCAAGATCTGGGAGGAGATACCACTGGCATACTTTGAGACACTGTGGAAAAGCATGCCCGACAGAGTGGCTGCTGAAATTGATGCTTCGGGATGGTATACAAGGTACTGAGCACATAATTCTATTCAATTTTTTTTCTCCTTACACAGACATCATTATAAGTATCTAGACACTTTGTATTTTTGGTTTGAAGACTGTATCATCTTTGGTTGTGGTGTAATATTGATTTTTGTTGCTAGTGAGCGTGTTCGCAAGGGGGCCCACGGACCGAATCACCAAGACTTTTGCGTAATGACTGTACATCCGTGATATGATGTGTTCATTTGTGATATTATCGAATCAGAATTGATCTGGTCAGATAGGTTGATTGAACATTCAGGCAGGTCTGACTGAGACCTGTGAAGTTGAACATTTGTGCTCGCAGTTACAAATCTTAGCTAGCAAGAATACTGCATGGTGACCAAGCTCTAAATGGAACGGATGTAACTAACATCTTCACATATTTCCGGCTCAATGGAGCAAAATGGTGAAGTACTAGATTCACTCACAAGTCTTGGAGTGTGGTACACGTCTGGGCAAAAACTAGTGCTTTTTGGAGAGTTGGCCAAAAGTACGCTAGCAAATACTAATTAGCAGCCATTAGAGGCTTGGCAGGGCTAGGTGTATATTTTGGTAGAGTACATAGGTATGGCACTGGATGTATATTATAATTAGAAATTTACCAGGTTTATAGCAATTCCAAGTCCTATACACTATCAGAACCAATATAGCAGGTGTTTCAAAAGGAGCAAAAATTGATGATAATGGTATTGGGTGGTATATATTGTCAAGAGTGGATAGAAAGGCTAGATGTTAATTACTCCACAGCCTAAACAATGACACAGAATTACATATCTTTATCATCTACAACTACTAAAACTATATAGTGTCAATTGCAATAGGAATCAATATTACTACCACTCCACTTCTGGCAACTATTGTCACATCCTCTCAATTATTAGTATATATATACTCTTAATAACATACTACTTTATAATCAATTCCACAAAGCTTTTCATTATATGAAAATTATCTTTACACTGTATATTTACCAAATACAGTTTTCTTTCACACACATGTATTACTACACAAAATTTTGTTTAGATTAAGCTGTTGGATAATAAAATTATATTATGCATACTGGTAATATTAATGCACCGTATAAGTCTCTAGAGTCTGTATGTTGTTAATTTGAATAAAGCATATACTATCTCAAGGGAACTCTAGCACTTGTAATAAATATTAATAAAATACGTACAACATTAAACACTCTAACACAGTATGCCAAATAGTACCTGAATATTCCTTGACCAAAGTTCAATACACAAAAGTGAGAAATTCAAAAGCGGTTAAATCTAGTTCAATTTTGTGACATCCACATGTGATTGCAAGCATATCTTCTGAGATCGTCAGTTATTTACTCAAAAAACTTTCTCTTTGACATTCCATTACAAGAGAGTACAGTGTCAATATATAATTATACAGCTAGTGAAACTGAATATTTTACTTATTCATAGTAAAATTCCAAAAAAGCTCCCATTGCATATAACTGATATTTCTCCTAGAAATAGTTCATACAAACTAGTACAACGTAAGTAAGACTAGCTTGTACTGATATACCAGTTGAAAGTTAAAAACTTTATAACAATCTTTTATGTATGTGAATATTTTGGAAATCAAAATATTGGCCAATTGGTAAATATACATTAATATTGTATTACTATAAGAAATTTCAATCTGTCCAGATGGATCTATAGTGTCAGTACCACAACTGTTATTTGTATCCTTAGGCAAGTAAAAAAACTGTGATATACAGAGATACTTATTCTTCTAAGTAATTTTTCAAAGTTTGATAATTATTACAATGTACACAGTACCATGTATTTTGGTTCAATACTTCTATATCTTATGATATAGTTTATTCCATATCTGACTGGCAACAAAATTGTAGCCAGGCTATGAAATCTTCTGTCTGCTAATATCTAGCAAAATTATCTGAAAGAATAGTTGCTGTTACATATCATGGAAATCCCTTTAGATAGCAACAAGATATAACTGTCAAGAATAACTTTAAACTATAGTCATTTATGGTAGCTCCTGCCAACTGGATAGAAAGGGTATATCTGTCAGGTCAAATAAAGTTGGATTGCGGAAACTTCTTGTTGAGAAAACTAATTAATTCAAGGCTAGTTGTTTGGAAAAGTTAAGCCCATATAAACATCAGCAAAAGCCTTTTCCGTCCAGGCGGAATAGCTGCGTCAGAGTGGACGCGCTCCGTCAGAGCCGTCAGAGTCACCCCGGTGGCAGAGTCCTCCGCGCCCGGCGCCAATACTACGCGTCGCGTTCCATATCACCCTCTCATTGCTGTTTCGCTGTTTCTTCTCGCTCTGTCGGTATCCTATTGTGAACGAACACTGTGGCGTTGTGGCCCACTGTGACTGTACGTCGGAATGGGTTCATTGGGTACATCAGCAAAATGTAACTCTGTCTGGAAGCCACACGCAGGGTTCCATAAGCACAAGGCATTCCATCTATCATATTCGTCTTTGTTACAGTCCCAACATTCACTATCTCATAATATGGCATGCATTATTTAAGTATCTCTATATATATACATACGGTCAATCTGACCACAGATGGTAGTCGAGCATAATCAGAGTAGCACCTGGAGACTCCCATCACCTAGGAAGAAAGTGAGAAGATATGATACTACCCAGCTGTGAGAATCCATGCAATTGCGTGGATCCACAACATCACGGAAGGAGCGAGTGACACCAAAAGTTGGGAAAGATAGAGTGTGTATTTTCCATTTATGATAAGATGAGATGAAAATGAGATGATGTCTATCTACCCCATGGTCTCCCGAATATGTACTCCCAGTCGCTCAGTCCACCTCCGTTACCCCTGTATCTCCGTACACCCTCCGTGGCTCATTAACAATGTATTTAGAGGCCGTGATAGAGTAAGTTGAGAGATGCGTTTGGAGGCCGGGATTGGGTGAACTGAGAGATACACACCGAGGCAGTGATCGAGTGAGTTTGGAGATGCACTTGGAGGCCGAGATCGAGTGAACTCAGAGCTGCAGTTTGAGGCCATGATTGCGTGAGGATGGAGATGCAATTGGAGACCAAGATTGAGTGAACTCTGAGATGCACTGGGAGGCCGTGATTGAGAGAGTTTGGAGATGCAATTGCAGGCCGAGATTGAGTGAACTCAGAGATGCACTTTGAGGCCGTGATTGAGCCAGGTTCGAGATGCAATTGGAGACCGAGATTGAGTGAACTCAGGGATGCATTGGGAGGCCGTTATTGAGCAAGTTTGGGGATGCACCTGCAGGCAATGATCGAGCGAGATTGGAGGAGGACTTGGAAGCGGTCGATTTGGAGGGAGGCGCGACGGCAGCTGAGACTCTATTCATTGGTTAACTTGTAATTGTGGGAATGTAGAGAGTTGAGTACAACAACATCTGCCGAGAGATGAGAAGCTGGCTGGGAGCGGGAAACTGGCTGGAAGCATGAGTCTGTCGATCGTGGGATGATGCTGTACTTAATGTATGCTTTACTCGGTGTTAAGTCATGATCATGGCATGGAGAGATCGGGAGGGATGACTTAACTTAGTGTTCTTAGGTGATGGTAGAGTTGAGCACAAGAAAGAGAGAGATCAGAGGAGATTGGGGAAATCATCATTAGAAACTGGGACGTAGAGAATTTCGTGTGCGAGTCAATTGACCATCCCCGATACGGCAGGTATGAGTCCCGATCTGGCCAGTAATCACCCCGATATGAGGTCTTCCAAACCCTATCACCCAAGTCATACCCCTGATTTCTCATATCCGCTCGTATCCTCCACATCGTTGTCATCTTCATCCCCCATCTCTCTCTTTCTCATCCCCAACTCTACCATCATTGCAAAACACAAAGTTATGTCATCCCTCTCTATCTCTCTATGTCATGATCATGAGTTGACCCTGAGTACAGCATACACCGAGTACAGTATACACCTAGCACAGCATACACTGAGTGCAGCATCCACCCAAGATTGTTTGTCGTCCCTTCATTCTCATGATTAAGAGTTGACCCCTGAATGTAGCTTCAGCTTCCGGCGTGCCTCCCTACATGATCGACCGCCATTAGACCGCTCTCCATGACCACTCAAAGGTAAAGTCACATTTTCACATTCCCACGGTTGCGAGTTAACGAACTGATGAAATGAGTCCCAGCACCCGGCGCGCCGTCCATCGACTGGCTCCATATACTCGTCCCGACTCCCTCGATTACGGCCTCAAAGTGCATCTCGAAACTCGCTTGATCACGGCCTCAAAGTGCATCTGCAAACTTGCTCGATTATGGCCTCCCAGAGCATGTCGAAACTCGCTTGATCACGGCCTCAAAGTGCATCTCCAAACTCGCTTGATCACGGCTTCCCGGTGCATCTCTGAACTCACTCAATCTCGATCTCCAATTGCACCTCCAAACTCACTCAATCCCAGCCTCGGAGTGTATCTCTGAGATCACTCGATTGTCATTTCCAGGCGCACCTCGAATTGCTCTCAAGCACTGCCTGCAGCCAGTCCAGATATACCGTGTGTAGATGAGTAGCTTTATAGATACATAGATACACTGATGAGAATACAAACTGAATACATGAGTTTTAAAAATCGTTGAACGATTAGTAGTAGCTATGACTTCCAGGCGCACCAGCAGCATTCCCGAAGAAGATGTTGTGTTTCCCAGACTGCTCTACTGTGATTCGAGGTGCTCCCAGACATGTCGCCGGCGCTCCCAGGTGCTCCCAGGCTTGTTGTCGGCGCTCCCAGTTACTCTAAAGGCTGGCAGGAATGCCCTCCTAGGGTCTGATACTCTCCTGAAATTGACGCATCTAAGTTTACACTCCACATCCTCTCAGACACTCCCGGAGGCTTCCAGAGACTAAAATTCATTTTGCTAATGTATGCAACGAGACCCATTGCCTGGGCGACGGGCAGCATATACTTCTCCGTCAGAGGGTACAAGGCTCCGTCAGAGCCGTCAGAGCCGTTCAGAACACCCGGGTCGTTCAGACAGAAACTAGAGTTGTTGCTGATGAACATAATGTAATCATAACAGAATTATACCATGTAAACAGTATTAAACATAATATTTTGATATATTATCAAATAGAGTTTGACTCATGATCATATTGGACAGTTTTGGCACTGGGAGATAATACTTTTAAATGCTCAATATATGTCAATATATTTCAATATCATTGAGGTGGCCTCAAAAGTGACATTACAGATACAAACTTTATATCTTGAATGATTGGTCAGAAATATACTAACCTCAATAGTAAGTTGGTTCAAAATATAGTATATAACTTCAAACAAATCATTAACATATTTTGAAATTCAATACCATGGTAAATATTGACTATTAGTTGCCAAATAATCCGTTTGACTTTTATACTTACAGTCAAGGTGGATAATAATATATTAGCTATCTAGGTACCTAAAGGAACATCCTAGCATAAAAATATGCTCTTGTGCTACAGTATGAATTCTGGCAGCTACTGTTGAATGCAGGTTCGCAAGATGAGTAACTATAACTACAGCTAGTAAACAAGATTGCAATTTCCCCTTACATGGTGTAAAACATTGTAGAAAGGTATTATTTATACATTGTTGAGGTTGGGTATGGTTCGATGTATATTTCAATGCTATTGAAAATACGTACAGCTGAAAAAAATATAATTATTCAAAAATTCAATCCGTGGTAATAGATATACTCTATTCCTAATAACCTCCATATCTATATATACTCAATTCAGCATATATTGAAATAGAAGATTGATCCAAATAATTTCTTCATGGAAATATATACTTGCGCTGCTGTAGAATATAGTAACAATCAATACAACATTCTAGATTCTTAGACACATAACTGCTATCTGCTATGCAATAATTCTGCATTGTTAAACTATACTACGTTAGCTAATAACTTCAATGAAGACGAACTGATGAATATTCATAGTTAGAAACAAAGTCCAATATATTAATACAATCATAGAAACTTATGTAAAATCTCAACTAAGATAGATTTAAATAAAATTGATCAATGGAAGAGACCACAATTCAAGAGTAGTGTGCACAACTACTGGTTAGTAGATGAGATGCACAGGATGACAGATACTAGAGGATGGTAGAATAGAATATGAAGATTCTGCTGATAATAGTGTTGATGATATAGACCAAGCTGGTAGTTGAAAAGACTAAACAAAAGACATATGTGATTTATACAGAAAGATCTACAAACAGTTGGAAGGGGGTTTGGATGACTGTTGGAATAACAGGAGAAAAAGAGGACAATAAAACTCAGTAGAGTATAATACGAATGATAAATGACAAAATCCTGAGTGTAGAAAAAATAGATATGTAATAATACATATGAATATGTGAATATTTTGCCATGTACACGTAATTCAATTAGAGCTAAGATATTGATCTTTAAATGGAGGATATATTGTCCATTGCAATGGCTAATTTTGGGCAAAGAATATCCAATCTTCTGTGATATGAAATATTAAGTTCAAAATAAGTACACAGTTTGGTCAATTTATATACTGATATTCAGGCTCTGAAGTATATCATCTGGGGTACTGTAATCAATATTGTTGAATACATATATTGCAAAATTAACAGTATATGATTCTCTAGCTATAAACTGAAAATAATATATAATTATCATTATAGTGTGTGAGAATTAAACAAGGCTGAAATACATAGCAAAATCTTTTGAAAAGTTATATATATAGCAGTCAAATATATGGGAAGCAAGATTAATACACAATTAACCAATCGAAGGAGGAAAAGTAGATTCAATTTGCTCATTTTGGAGATTCTTGAAATTAGAAGTCCACTAAAATTAGAACTACTTTGGCCAAATAGTACCAATATCTAATTGTGAATTTTGCCATCAGTTCATGTATTTAAAATCCAGAAATATATACACTAAATCCATTTCTTTAAATCAATTTCAATTTACCATCAAAATGGCAGCAAAATACATTATTGTAATCTGGAGACTGTGTAAGTATACGGGAGTTGTCGGAGGAGCATCCCAGGGTGGTTATATTGCAGAGTTGACAGAACTAATGGAGCAGCCATTTGGTGAAGTAGGAAGCACTGGTGACAAATCTGTACGAACATAGGATATCTGGTAACAACTAGTGGAGCACTTGGGTATAAAGATGACAAGCCTGAGCGCACCTGGCATCACAATTGCAGAGCGTAGGATACACAGTATTCTAATGTAACACTGCTGGTGCACCTGGACATCGTAGTTTCTACTCATTACAATACAATTTTAAATAACATCTATTCAGTTTTTATTTTCATCTATGTATCTATGTATCTATGTATCTATGTATCAATATGCCTATGTATCTATTAATCTGCATATCTGTGTATGTATGTATGTATGTATGTATGTACGTATGTATCTATAAATCTATGTGGCTATCCAATTGAATGCAGTATATCTGGACTGGTTGGCAGTAGTGTTTGAGCAATTACAGTTGGACCTGAACATGGTGATCAAGTCAACTTAATGATGCACTTGGAGGTTGTGATAGAGCCAGTTTGAAGATACACTTGGAGGATGAGATTAACTGAACTTAAAGATGCCCTTGGAGGCCATCAGTAAGGTACATTAAATATTTGGTTGGAGGCCATGATCATCGGAACATGAAGGCTGTGGTTGTCAGTACTTGAGGATCTGGATGTCACGGCGCAGAAAGGTACGGAGATACTTGGGAATAATAGTAGAAAGATACAGAAGGAGTGGAAGGAATTGTGTTACGGAAAGGCGGAGACGTTGGAAGACGCGGAGGAAGCGGCGAGATGGTGGCGGTATAATTTAGT
>Ga0307512_10005403_pt1 | contig 13358 bp, 16 predicted proteins | sample 14_EM_MG_FD_200267 | JGI IMG/M metagenome (GOLD analysis project Ga0307512, IMG submission 200267) | Populus trichocarpa ectomycorrhiza microbial communities from riparian zone in the Pacific Northwest, United States - 14_EM | ecosystem: Host-associated > Plants > Roots > Unclassified | place... | reverse complement strand
GGCGGATTAGAAGGGAGGGACTCTTACACCATAATGTAGATCGAGATGGGAAAAAGACAAAAATATATACCTAGATGGGCCGGGATCCATGGAAAGGTCAATAGTAGTGACTAGATGGTATGCACGACAGGGAGATCCAACAGGGCTCACCATAGAAGAATGTTTGGCATATTATGATTATGACATTAGACAGAGGGAACGAATCGAGCACACCAGATGCCATTTTCTGCAACTGGTGCAGACCTGAAACTGCGGTGTGAAAGGCTTTTGCGACGAATAGCCGCTTTTCACGTCACCAACACACTGCTGGCTCCCATTTTATAGAGGGAATATGCGGTGCATGCATCAGATCCCCGTATCGGCGATTATTTAAAAGAACATTCCGGATGCCCCAGGAACGGTGGCAGCGCCAAATGCCGGTCAAGCTGGAGGGAAAGCGGCGCGCCGTGATGGGGAGCTGCGCTGCGCCACACAGGAAATGTAGTATACTGCTCACTCGCCACTTTCCGCCTCCGAGCGCGGGCATCACGTACGGTGAAGCTGATGAGATGGCAGACAATTCTCGATTTTGACTCGGATGTCCCATTTTACCAGGCAACAAAAACGTTGATCCGCAGGATATTCGTACTTATCTTCAAGTTGGAGCTGGGATCGATAGTACGAAGAGTTGTGTTACGACTCGGAGCAATTACAATCGTGTGGGGTGTCGGTTGACATGAAACATACACACATACAGTACGCCCCACGAATACCCTAGATATTGACAACCCACACAAGCCATGTGCTAAGGAGCAACGGCAAGTGGCGGCGGCCAGCCCAAGGTTCTCCCTCGAAGCCTTGCTGCTTCCAGCGCTAATTTCCGACGTCTGGTCCCAACGCGGTGCCGAATGAAATATGGATGTCAGTATTTGGTGGTTTTGTCGCTACTTTGTGTGTATGGCGGCTGCGATAAGGGTGATGTCGACCCAAGGGGAAGGTAGACAGAGAAGAGAAAGAGGGAAAGGGGGAGCAAGAAAGAACAAACGCGCACATGATATATTCTGAGCGAAAGACAAAAACCTTTAATTCCCCAATGGTTGTCCTCTACAGTGAGGAGGTGATTTATATACATGTCAGTACCTATGGCGGTCTTGGTTGAGGCTGTAAGTACTGAATAGAGACTCAGGCTTGTGGCGTCGATGGGCTCTCCTTCGTGGCCGTTCACGCCTGGCTGTGGGACTCGGCTTACCATTTCTGACTGGCTGTCGCAAGTACCAGTCCGGCGAGGAAGTTCATGGGTTCCATTTGACTTGAACGTTGGCCCCCCCGGACGTCTATGATGAAGGTGGGTGAGAAGTATGTCATGTTAAGTGAGCAGTTGTTCTCCACGAGTAGGAGTACGATGATGATTGGATACACTCCCTGACCATTGAGTCACGGCGTCAGTATAATTCGAGGTTGTGGCCCTAGAGGCGACTACGCACAGCAAGCTGCACGGTCACGGGCATAAAGATATTGCCAGGCGTCCCGAAGGGCAGGTCAATGAAAGGTGAGACCAAAGCCACGACCTAACGAGAAAAAAAAACGCATGATGGCCTATGCTTGTATCCATGTACCAGACAGGTGGAACTCACGCCAAATATACATAAGCAAACCAGACTCGACCACCAGACCCAAGTCCTGATTGCTTGTGTGGGGTTCGAAGACCGACCCCGCTCGTCATCAGGGTCTTGCGGTATTCCTTTAGACATGTGCGTTACATCCATCAAGGTGCCATCAACAAAATGACCGAAGAACACGATTATCGAATTGGAACATTCCAGACTTCGACAACTATGATGGATGTTGCAAGAATGTTGGCCAGCAAGGAAAGCGCCAGATTTGCCACTCGCGTGACAGACGACGTAACCGAAGTGTTTACCCATCCAGCCTGTCTCCAAGACAATGACCAAGTCGGCTCTCATTGCGACCGTAAACAGGTAAAGGACTGTAAATGATTCGAAGGAGGACGGATAAGACAAAGCAGGTCAAGAAGAGGGAGTGAAGAAAGCGCACAGGTGTTGATGGCAAGGACGACGACCGGAAACATCAAGACGACCCTTTTCTGGTCAGAACACAGGGCGCAAGCCCGTCAGACCATGACACTGCTGGTGACAATATACTAAGGCAGAACCCCAGAGACAGTCCGAGTCAAGGGTTAGCTCAGGGATGCTCACGGATGATGAGACGGCTACGGGACTTGCAGTGCACACTGACGTTGACGAGAAGGGCGTCCATCATCGGCAATCAATCTGATGGTTTGCGAGCGATGGGGTCGAACTGGCTGTGCCACACGTCGATGACGATTAAGGTGAGGAAGGTGGACATGATCCAATACATGGACGAGAGCGCGAACGTAGTGATGGTCGTGGCGAAGAGCCACTTCTGTGATCGAGTTTGGAGTCCCTTGATGCTATTCCATCACGAAATTCCTTGAGAAAAATGCTGGAAGCATCGGGCGGATCAGAAGGGAGGGTCTCTTACACCATAACGTAGATCGAGATGGCAAAGTGACAAAAATATATACCTAGACGGACCGGGATTCATGGAAAGGTCAATAGATGGTACGTATGACGGGGAGATCCGACAAGACTCACCATAGAAGAATGTTTGGTATATTATGCTTATCACCTGAAACCGAAGCATCGAGTTGAACACCATTTTCTGCGACTAGCGCAGACCCGAAACTGCGATGTGAAAGGCTTTCGCGACGAACGGCCACTTTTGACGTTATCAGCACGCTGCTGGCTTGCGACATGACTAGGTCACAGTTTATAGAGGGTATATGCGATGCATGCACCAGCTCCCCGTATCGGCCATTGTTGAAAGGACATTGTGGATGCCCCAGCAATGGTGGCAGGCTGAATGCCAACTGCCAACCGTGCATAGCACATCAGTTTTGAAACTTGAAGCTTGATGACTTGAACCACCTCGGTAATCACCCATGCGCTGCCCGAGCCAGCCACGCTCCTATACCAGACCATGAACTGTAGGCATGGGTACCGTACCTGGCCCATTTATTCACGTTCAAGTTCTTGCATCATTTTGGCCTTTTAACTTTGTGAGTCATTGCTTACCGGTGGACACGAGGAATTCCCGACACGGTTGACTTTTGATCCTACAGGACGAGAAACTTACACCCATGCATCAGGGTTTGGGTCTGATTTTCCTAAGTCCGCTTACGTCGCTTCCCATCAGGCTATCCAGGTACGCCCGTTGAAGTCTTTATTTTCAGCCACGATCTCCCGATCACCACTGTTCGCCATGTTACAACAATCTCGAGGCCTACCTGTTCTCTGATGTGATGTCCCGGCAACAGGGGGTATTGTGCGTTCCGAATGGTCTGAGACCCGCCACTGAGAGCATCAGGATTTCTTGATTGATTATAGCAGTTCAAACGCCTTTGACTTCCTAATGTGATACTGAAACGGATTATATCGACCCCGTTCGCTTTTTATAGTCTTGCTTGCTGGAATATAGGTAGTACTGTTGGTTGAATGAAAAGAAGTAAGCCAAGCACAAATACAGGGCCCTGGGCCGGGGATGGGAATGAGAGGCGCGTTCAACAAGGGTCGACAAATGCAGAGGTACGATACTACTGTACTACCTGCACGGTCCGAGCGAGCAGACAAGGGGGGGGTTTTGAGTTTCTGTTGGAGGGCAGACGCGGAGCAATTAACACATGCCCCTGGATGGGCCCGTTAGTAGGTGATCTATGTCGGGGTACAAAAAGACCTATTGTGGCAGTTTCATGTCATAGACTGTCAGTGTAACATTGAAAGATAGACGCAAGGTCTACCCGTGAGTTCGATTAGGAAGGTGGGATGACAATAGAACCTGCGCGACGCCCGAAACGAGGCGCGCGATGGAGCGAGGATGGGGTGGCGGATTGACGGTTGTTAGTCGTGCGACCGCCGGTGGGATTTGCTCGGTCGCGGAATCGGTCTTGAAAGGGTCAGGGTCAGAGAAGAAGGGAAACGTACGGATTCGCGGATAGTGTCGTTGGTCGACAACAGGCGGCACCGTATCGGAACTGATCGGACGGGAAAGAGAAGAGAAAAGTCGCACACGAGATAGAGAAAGAAAGGGGGGCCACGGTTCCTCGATAATCTGATGATTCGATGCGGGGCCGGGCGATGGTATTTAGACGTTCGCAATACTGACAAGTATGCTACGAATATTGGTGAGTAATGATAAGGAAAAAGAAAAGAAGAGTGTAGCCGGCGACAATCCCGCACGGCGATGTAATCAGGGAACGATCGGTTATTCAGGTTGAAGGAGATGCGAGTGTGTATCGAGGGGCGCGACTGCGCGCGCGAGATCAGAGCGTAGACGGCGTTCGTGCATGGACCGTCGGCTAAGTAAGAAAAAGAAAGATGAAGGAATGTGCTTGTTCGATGGCTGAGCAGGAAAGGAAAAGGAAAAGGGAGCGGGATCTCTTCAACAAAGGAGCGGGGCAGAAACATACAAAGAACGAAGGAGTGTAATGGAACGGCGTGCTCGGCCGCGTGGGGCTCGACTGGCGAGGCGATGCGTGCGTTGTTATTTGGCGACAAGTGGGCGATCCGAGAATCTTCGGCACGGAACTTCGACGCGAGGGGTCTTGGCAAGGCGAGGTGACGGTGAATGGGCGAGGCGATGAGGACGAGACGATGACGAGAGGCGTGCATATGCATGGAGGTGTGCGTGAACGTGTTGGATTCGGTGGCTGGCAGCATCACGTGGATTTGTCAGCATCGGTCACGCGCGGCGCGACGGCGGATCTGCACTCCGAGATAAGATAATCTGGGCGTTCCCCATCCCTACAACATGGACGGGACTAATCCAAGTTGAGTACAACACGCCAGGCAGCATGAGGTTATGAATTTCATTCGGGCGTAGTTCCTACTGTTGCAAATTGAGCGCACGGAGTGGATCAACTTGAATAAGATACACCTGTACATTGACAGTCTGAGTACCCTATATTCCTAACCATGACAGGAGCACACTAGTTTAGCTCAGTACCCTAAAACTTACATGTTCGTTTAGTATATATCGTAGAGTAGTTAGTTTTGCTCCCTCAGTTCCGTGTTAGTTCTGAGGCCCAATGCATGCCGGAACTCATTTCTTAGCTTTTCTCTCTTTCTACACCTACTGTGTGGAGAAGGTATCCTCTAGCTCTAGCGCAACCGTAGACATGGGTCCAGCACGAGATACAGTGACAATCCCATCACTGTTGGCTGGTTTGTGCAGTGTTGGATCGCGCAGGTTGATCATGAGCCGCGAGATCATCACCACCGATAATCTATGCAGGGGCCATCAGGATAAACAAGGAAACTGCAGTTCAGATCAGTGATCACATACACATTTGTGACGATCGGTGTGGACAAGTCGATACGGGGCTATCATGTCAATTTTTATGAATGCCACAGGGTGCTAATAGATTTTCGGCACTTACCTTTATCACCTACAGGCGAAGCGAAGCATAACAGCATCAGACCGACAGAAACACAGAGAATACTGAGGAAGTGACGCACCACCAGAATGATGATGTTGAGAAGGTTGAGGCTACATATTACACTAACTGTATGGTCAGCCAATTGCGGTCCCCCAGAGACGCTAGTACATACCCATAATAGAGAAGGCCTGGACGAAATCATAGTGTCGGCTCGTGAAATGGTATGAGCATGTCGTGGGCGCACCGTCGATAAACAGCCGATGAAGAAACGGTTCTCTGCGGTTCCATAGACGGAACGAGCGAATGATCGTCAGAATGAAGACGGTGAAATCGAAGACCAGGAGGCCGGAGAAGGCCACGGCCACATATTCCCCTGACGGGAGGGAGGATGAAGGCGCTTTACCACTTCATGAAATGTATGCTCACGGAAAGCACTGATAACATCAGTTTTTGAGCGTCAATCGTGATGGCACGGAGGCTGGGGGCCAGTGCCTGAAAGCAGGGGACTCACGGTGTCAAAATCTCTGCAATGGCCCCTCCGGGTAATAGTCGGATGAGAGTCCACTACAGAAATAAACATGCAAGTATTTGGGATATAAAGAGCAGAACTTACGCATGCGACCGATATTGCACCGGCGGCTTCGAAAATCACAACACCGAGGACCCACTTATTTCGATAATACAGAGCGTAAACTCTCATGCCGAGGAGGACTGCGACACACTCAGTCTGATAAGTTCAATGGCGAATTGGGACGACGTGAAACATACTCTCGGTCAGAGTGGCCAGAATTAACGTGAGTATGCCATGATACGCGGCACTAAGCAATAGTCTGCAGGGCCTCAGATCAACGGCAGCCCCGACGAGGGATGAGTCGAGATTCAAAGACTCACATGTGCTAACAGAGGAAAGAATGAGAAAACACCGGAAGGCCAAGAAATTGAGACCTACCTTTGCCCTGGTACAGGGTCCGCGGTTCCCCAAATTGACATAGAAAAGGGGTAAATGACCCAGCACAGCCACGTAGCGGTTGGCCAGAAACACTATCGACGCCCATGTGTACGATCCCGCGCACCAGTAAACTTCGACTTCCTTGGGAAAAGTGAGGAAGTAATCATAATAAAGAATGGCTTTTGGTTCACGGATCAGACCATTTCCTTGAGAGTGATATGAACGAACCATAGGCCGAGAGAGCAAAAATGGTCCCACTGGCACTCCAGGGTCTGAACAAGTGACGTGACGTGAGTCGGGCGAGATCATTGTCAAACAACTAGAGAAGTGCACACACCTAGGCGCCTCGCACAATGCTTCACTCATGGCCAACTTGAACAAAGAAGATGCGCTAAATTACGATCAGAGCGCTAGGCGGCTAAGAGGGCAATGTCACAATCTAAGGCCGATAGATTGGTGACTTCGAGTGAGCGCGCTGGGTTGTTGTCTCTAAGAGACGACACAATAGCCTAGTAAACTGCAGTAACAGCGCACGCAGATGGCACGAGGACTGAGGCGTACGTCTCTATCTACTGCGGTTTATATATTGTAAGGACTAAGTACCCCTTGGCAGGCATCGGATGTATCGGTAGAGTAACAAAGTATAAGAGACTAGTGGCGTAAAGAGAAATATAGCGACATAGGGCCGCATCTGGGGCACCGATGTTCGGGTGTCGAACTGTTTCCGTTCCGGGCTCACTCCGCAGGGGGGTCTCGGGGTCATTGGGATGACAGCTACTAGATCGGCCCGGCGCCCTGACGTGGCATTACTGTACCACTCTGAAACTCGCTGGTGTCGAGATGAAAGGAATCGCCCGTTGCGGTAATACTAGATCTTACACACCCACAACAACTTAAGTGATGCAACATCAGGAAAACGGTCATATGATAATTTACGGTATTCTACGCTAAATTATCAATTATCTCTGGTTATCTCTCGGAAGCATACCCCCCTGTTCTCTAGCAGTAATAATCGGATCAATGAGCAATAACTTGCAGGTATTTTTTGGACTATTTGACAGATAAGTTATCAATTACTTGCTGGTAATTTTCACACTATTGGACAATAAATTATTGATTACTTGCAGGTAAATTTCAGACTATTGGACAGATAAACGAGCAATGAATTGTTTGCTACGCTACGACAGGATCATTCAAATTATCCACTATGTGGCAGACGAGACGTCCGCGCGAGAGTTCAGAGATGAGAAGAGTACGAACCGCGTTCCCGAGAGAGTCGAGAACGCCAAGATAAGATGAACTTGAGGGACGACGCACAAGGTGAAGTCGCACGTCCGTCGTCAGGTATGAGTCGGCGCGATACGCAGCGCGATGTCTAAGATGATCAGCGGTCGCAGATAACGGGTAGACGTACGGTTCAGAGTCGAGAGCGTCGAAGTCGATCGGATAAGGAGTCGTAAAACACGTGGAAAATCAGACGCAAGACAAGAGAGAGAGAGAGGGGGGGGGGGGGCCACAGTTGCCTAGCTTTCGCCAGGGCTGGGCTGGGGTATTTATATGTCGAGGCCGAAGCGGTGGTGACAATGTATGATATGCGGAGAGAGAGGGAAGTGGGAAAGAGGAAGAGGAAGAGGGAAAGTCGAAGTCGAGTCCTGCTGGCGACCAACCACGCGGCATCATATGCGAAAAGGAGTCCGGTGGTCAAAACGAAGAGCGAGAATGAATGTGTATCGAAGGCGCGACAGCGGGCGCAGGGGTCGGTGTCCGATGGCAAAGGTGTCGGAGCGAAGGCTACAAAGCAAGGCGACGAGTCTAAAACAAAAGAGAAATAAAGAGACATACGAAAAAGGGAGCGAATAAAACAAAAACTAGCTATATGCGAATCAGGACCCGAGCAAGGGCCAAACGGCCGAGATGTCAAGCTCGTCGTGTAGGGCACTGACTGACATATATCGAGGGGGCACGATTTGTGGCGTCGGCCTCCGAAAGTAGGCGATGCGTTGCGACGTCGGTAGTGGCTTGAGATGAGGCGAACGGGGACTTGGAAGGCGGTGGACGAGGAGAGGGACGAGAGGGACGGCAGAAGCTAGGAACGAGGAGGAGGAGGCGATGGTAGCGTGGCACTCCTCATGTGGGTCGAGTCAGTTCACACATGAAACGGTAACGCACGATGCTAAAGCAGTTCACTCTCAGCTGTGCGGGACCCGGGCCAGCCAGCGCTCGTTTCCGAGCTCACCACATATCCCGGAGTTACACCACTAAGTGCAGTAAACGCATGAGATAAAGTGGATAAGTAAGGAATGGTGCACAGTTGTGATGACCAAGGCGGTGCTATCACCCATTTTTACCATTAAGGACGCCAATCTGTGCAGAAATGAATGGGAGCCACAGGTTTAGCATACATATAAACACTCTAATGTGATTAAGTACTCACCTCCCTGGGGACAAGCAATCTCAGTGTGCACCAACTGTGAAGAGAACCAGTCTTGATGGGGACCACGGTAGTTAGCGTGAAAATGTGGGAACGTCCATGGGACGGTCGCTCTTCACCCACAACAAAATTTAGGAAGGCCTTCACTTGCGTGTTCTTGAAGACAGATGGGTACCAGTGGCCTTTCCGTGGCTCCTCACAAGACCTACGCCAGTGAGAGTAAAATTGAACCAAAAGGCGAAGGGAGAAACGAGCATACCCCACAATCGCATCTGCGGCCCATGTCTTCAAATCTGGAGGGAGGGACATGTCAGGACACGAAAAGGAAGTGAGCAAGTGAGTGGCACTTACCCTCTGGGAATGGCAGAGGGAGATGCCAGGACATGGAAAAAAAGCGACAGAGGGTAAATAAAGGGAGGGATAAGTTGAGACGATGGAAGGAAAGTGACTGGGGAGGGGCACTCACATGAGCTGGGGACCACAGGGAGAGGAGTTAGTCAGGACGCGGAAAAAAACTGAGCAAGCAAGGGGCACTCACCCTCTGGAGACAGCAGGAAGGCAACTTGAGCAACCTGAACGTTTGACGTCTGAACAACGTTGGTCACGTGTTGTGTTCGCTTACATACATTCGTACACACTTCACAGTCCCATTGTCGTCCTCTCCAGCAAGTAGCAAGTGTGCACCTTGCATGCATACTTCCCCCCCACCTTCTGCAGTCTCCAGCTCGTGCCCGTCTCTTGGTCGCTCTCTTTCTGCATCTGGACAAGTCCCTCCATGGTCCCCAGAGGGTGCCCCTCATCAGTCAGTTTCGTTCTGTGTGGATGATCACCGGATCACCTGTTGGCCCTTGAGCTCTCAAGTTGCGTACGGCCATTGCTCGGTTCCAGGTATGTATCCTACTTGTACTAAAGTACATCGTACACACCATATACTAACGAACGATTTTTCTAGCATCACATACGTCCCGCACTTAAGCTACAATGGCACTCGCTGGAATCAGCCCTGGCCATTGAGTGTGCCCAAGCCCTCAAACGCGAGAACACCACAACGCGAGCAGAGCTTGCCGTCCTTCGTGTGCACCCAGACTCGACGCTGCACCCCACTGAACTACAGCTCCCGGAGCTCACCCTTGCCCTACGCTGCGCCCCTTGATTTCTCAAGTGAGATTCTTGCGTTCACCCTCTTACCTTTGCTCTTCAGGATCTCAGAACGAGCAGAGATTCAGATGCCCACGATTGCTTCTTGCACATGACGAAGCATATGATCCCATTCAGCTCGACGCTGGACGGCGATCGCGAGTTCATCGACCTCGCGTTTAGCAAGAAGAATGGGGACGACCATAAGGAGTGGCCATGATACTTTAGGGTGCGTGTGTCTTTGCGACCTCTCGTGTTGCCGTTGCCGTCCACGTTGCTCAGCTCATCGACTGATTTCTGCAGCCTGGTACCTATCTCAACCATGACATGGACGAGAGTTCATACTCGGATTTCATCAACAAGGAGTTGATTCTCTTCTCAATGGCCGAAAACGTCCGCTCCATCCTTTCCATTGTGGACGGCCTCAAGCCCGGCCAGAGAAAGGTTATCTGGGCATGATTTAAACGAAAGCTGAAGAAAGAAATCAAGGTACAGTGTCCATCCACGATTCCCTGTTCCACTTCCACGACCCTCATCTGGCCGTCCTCCCATCCCACAGGTTGCACAAGTCGTCAGATACAAAAGGCGCTTGAGTCACTCGCGGCACGCCACGCAGCTTGCCTCGGCACAGGCTGCGCTCGCAACGGAACTGCGCCAATCCACATGCCTACACAACGTGCTGGACAAGGCGATGGAGCAACTCGCACAGGAGACCTATGGGTGGCGCTGCAAGATTGCGCTGCGGCTTGCGGTCGTCGTGCATGAGGATCATCTGGCGGAGGCCTTCCAGCGATGGGTCTGGCATGCACAGGAGACATGCCCCATGGAAGATGTGCCAGTTGCGCACTGGCTTGGCTCTGTCATGGGTGACACAGGCAAGCTGCTTCGCTCTTGTCAATGGTATCCCCGCGTCGAGGTCGGACGGTGAGGTTGTGCTGGGCCGGGATCGGGATTGGCAGCATGGTGCAGATTGTTGTGGCGAGGGAGGCAGTTGCAACGCTCGTGGAGGAATTGTGCGTTGAGATGGACAGAAGGATGCAGCTTGAAGTAGTCTCCTCATGTATCCTGCCTTGCTGAAATTCATGTTCGTTACATGCACCCTTATGAAAGGCTTGCTGCAGAAAAATGGGCTTATCATGGCTTACAAACAAAATAGCAAGGCACTGGCAAGTCAAAAAAGCTGTAAGTCATGGCAAGTAATGTTGGTATTTGCTGATGCTGATATGGGTGTCACTCCCGTCGAATTGATACCTTGCAGCGTCCACTCATTCGCCCAATTTGGGCTGGTTACACCTCAGGCCTCAGCACCTCAGCATTGGGACACGTTTTCAGTACTGGATCATTGCCACACATTCTTTGTAAATCCATTCAGTGATAGACACAACTACCTCTTGTTTGCACAATAAATTAGCACTACTGTATCACTAATTGATAATCGGCTAAGTTTCTGCACGAGCACATGGAGCATATTGGCTGGCTGCCGACGCGTACTGACAGACAACCTCGCTTAACTGACACATTGATAAAATATCGCGGCTAACTCTTCGGTAGCACACGACCGTTTTCCTGATGAACATGCTTTCCCTTGTTGGAACCCTTGATAGCCTGCATGGGCAATGCTGTGAGGGATGGCTAGTTGGTCGTGGCACTTGGGTTTAATTTCAAGCTTTGAAGAGGCATAGCGACTGGTGAGTGACGAATTAATCTGGAGACAGGATGGATGCAGCAAAGCGGTCATCCAAGCCTTGATGAGCGTCGTTTATCTTTGCTTTGTATGTACGAAGCGGAAGCGGCTTTACATCGGAGTTTGATCTTCCAATTCTGTATGTTAAGTTCAATTAATATCATTTGTACTCATCCTCCTCGTGGCCGTGTTCCCCCTTTTCTGGCATAGTGAGATATATATATAACAGTCAGTTATATAGGTTTTTCAATCTGCCAATGACCCAGAGGAACAATGACGAACCAAATAGCATGGAACCTTCTCGAACTGACACCTTACCCTATTATAGAGAATGGCTCCCCTGTCGAGGCAAATAATTTATTGTCTTAGAATATGCGACGTTACCGTAAGTGAATGTTAATGTTACACTCCAAGGTTGCCGCGGCTTACTAGAAAGTAGTTGATGCTACTCGATATGAACGTGATGAACCCGCGTCTTCTATTGGCAAGATTGGGAACCCTCCTCGGGCTTGTCAACTAACCCTGAACACTATGGCACTGTCAAGCCATCGAATTCTAGTGGCATCAAACACGAGTACCATAACAACCCTCTTCTTCGATCCAAACGGGCCAACGCTTCAAGTCACATCGAAGGTCGTTGTCGGGCCCAGCCCGTCCTGGATCACTGGGCATCCAACTAACCCCTTTCTCGCCTTCACTGGCCTGATTCAAGGCGATGGCGTCGTCGTCGCGCTCACATTCGATGACACTGGCAACGGCACCGCAGTCGGACAGACGCCAAGCGGCGGTGCGGTCCCCGCCTCGTTGCTCGCGACAAAGGACACCCTTTTCGTCTCAAACGTGCGTAGATCACCGCCCAAAAATACTGCGTGCGAGTGGTATGCTTTTGCTGATCCATGTCCATCGGTGCGGATGACACTCGGTCAACCATTGTGCTGTATACCGAAACCAACAGTACAACTCTGGGACGGTCCTGGCCGCCCCTATATCCGCCTTTTCCCCGTGCCTCCTCGAAGGCGATGCCCCTGATGCGCCGCCCCGTGCGGTGCTACAGCTCAACGGTTCCGGTCCCAACCCCGACCGTCAAGAGAACTCACATCCACATCAGGTCGTAGCCATTCCTGGGCGCAACGAGATTCTCGTCCCCGATCTGGGCGTTGACCGGACGTGGCGCCTTGCGTACGATGACCGAGGAGGGGTGCTCTCCGTGCAGGGCTCAGTGACGTACCCCCCTGGTAGTGGACCAAGACACGTCGTTTTCCATGGTTCGTCCTCCCTTCCCGCGTCTCCACATCCCTCCACAGCTTAGACCGCATACTTATGATGGTTATGTATGCACACACGCACATGCAGAGGACATCCTATACACCGTCAGCGAACTCACTAACAACCTCTTCGCACACCGCCTGCCACCGCTCCCAGCCTCGCCCGAGTTCCTCAGTGCTACATCGACTCTCCAGCTCCAGCCGGGCGAAGGCCTCGGCGACCGCGCTGTCGCCGAGCTGCTGCTCGCACCCGCACTTAAAGAGGACGCGTCCGACGGCGACAGTGGCGCCGAGCGGGCCCCATTCCTGTACGTGACGAACAGGAATGATCCCAGCGCCGAGGGCGACACGGTGGCAATCTTCTCCCTTGACAATCGCACCGCGCCGGCACTCGTCGCGGAGGTACACACGGGTCTACGACACCTGCGCGGCGCCGC
>Ga0307512_10005400_pt1 | contig 13367 bp, 12 predicted proteins | sample 14_EM_MG_FD_200267 | JGI IMG/M metagenome (GOLD analysis project Ga0307512, IMG submission 200267) | Populus trichocarpa ectomycorrhiza microbial communities from riparian zone in the Pacific Northwest, United States - 14_EM | ecosystem: Host-associated > Plants > Roots > Unclassified | place... | reverse complement strand
TGCTCGCCATGCCACCGGGCGCCACGGCATACGGCCGCCCAGCCATCGACGACGACGGCACGACCGTGGCACGAACCGGCCACCTCGACGGCGACACGATGCGGTGGCGGGGATACGCCTGGCCGCCGGACGGAACGAGATTGCCCCTCTCGGTCGGTGAGGTGCAGGACGTTCGCCACGGTCTGGTGGTCGGTGCGTTGGTCCCGTCGGTTGGGTCGGCGGTTGGCTGGGGGATCGATGGCGGGCGGCCGCGGCTGTACCCCGGCGGAGTGACCGCCGTTGCGGTGAACCGTGCTGGACTCGTGGTGGGCGCTGGCCCGGTCGGGGAACCGTTGCTGTGGGACGGGTTCGTCCCGACCACACTGCCGGCGCCTGCGGGCTACTATCCAGGCTCGGTGACCGCGCTGAACGACCGTGAAGCAGGCGGATTCGTGTCCCCGAACGACGACCTCGGCGCGATCCCGGTCCGGTGGCGCTGCCGTTGACCGAAAATCAGCGTCAACACAGGCTCTCAAGCTGGTTCGTTGGTTTCCCACCATAGCGACTTGACAATTGTTTCCCTTGCGGCGCAACGGTTGTGCGCCAGCCAGCGGTAACTACGATTGGTCTCATGCGGCTGAGCACGCTCAGATGGCGCGTCTACGTACTCGTAGTCGTTCTGATGACGCTGCTCATGGTGACGGCCACCGCCACGTGGCTGACGGTCTTCCGGCTTTCCAGCTGGGCGCCGATGGTCGCGATCCCGGCCGCGGGGCTGGCGGTCGTCGTGGGCGCTGCGGCCGTGGTCACGTTCGGGCGTTGGGTGGACTCGGCGCGGGAACGCATCATGCGTGACCACAGGGAGTCCGAGGAGCTCGCGCGGCTGCGGGAAGCGGACCGGATCGCGCAGGACCTCGGGTCGACGACCGTCCGGGATCTGTTCGGCATCAGCCTGGCACTTCAGTCGGCGGCGGCGCGGCATCCGTCCGCGGCGGCCGCGTTGCGTGCCGTGACGGGTGATGTGGACCGGGTGTTGCGTGACATCCGGACCCATGTCTTCAACCGTGAGCGTTCGATCGCCGAGGTGTTGGCGGAGCTGGACCCGGAGTTGGCGACCCACCCGCACGTCAACGGTGACGCGGACGTGCCGGCCCCGCTGACGCTGGAGTCCTTCCTTCGCGAAGTGCTGCCCCAGTTCCCCGACGCCGTGCGGATCGTGGTGACCACGGCGGATGGCGAGCTTCGCGTCCACATCACCGGCGCCCCGCCGGAGGACCCGACGACGCTGAAGGAAGCCGCCGCCGATCATGGCGCGGCCACCACCTACGAACCCGACCATGTGACGGTCGAGTGGTCCATCCGCCAGCCTTAGGCGGACCGAAGGTAAGAAAAAACCCCACTCGCCATGCCCCGGCGAGTGGGGTTTTTCTTTGGAAGGTGCGTCGGTCACTGCCGGATCGGGGGCAGCTCCTCGATGGTCGGGGTGAGGCTCGCCAGGGGGAGGCGGGTGGTGGCGTCCCCGGCGGGGCGGGGCGTCGTCGGGGTGCGGCGGGCCAGACGGAGGCGCATGGCCTTCGTGGTCTGTTTCTCCAGTTCCTTGGTCCACTTGAGCATGGCCGGCGGGGTGTCCCAGCCGATGAGGCCCACCAGGTTGCCGCCCGTCACGTAGCCCGTCACCCGGCGGCTGACCGAGACCGGGCCGGTCAACAGCACCGTGTCCTTGGCCAGGGCCGGCGTGCCGGCACCCTGGATGCGCATGCCGTGCTGGTCGGACCAGAAGCGGGGCAGTGGCGTGTACGGCTTCGCGTCCTGTGGGCCCGCCAGGAGGTTCTCCGCGGCCGCGCGGCCCATCTCCACGGCGTTCAGCCAGTGCTCGACCCGCCGTGGCGCGGTGTCGAAGCGGAGGTTCGGCCAGCGTGCGGCGTCGCCGGCGACCACGATGTCCTGGGCGCCGATGGCGTGGCAGGTCGGGCCGCACATGATGCCGTCGTCGAGGATGAGGCCGGAGCCGCGCAGCCAGGCGACCGAGGGGACGCTGCCGACGGCGAGCACGACGCAGCCGGCGAACACGACCTGGCCGGTGTTGAGGTGCATGGCGATGCCGTCTGGCTGGGGCACCCAGTGGTGCACCCACGCGTTCGTCACGATCTGCACGCCGTTGGCCTCGTGCAGCGCGCTGACGGTCTCGCCGAAGTCGTCGCCCGGCACGTGGCGCAGCAGCGACGGGCCACGCACGATGATCGTGGCGTCGCGGCCCATGGAGCGGGCCGCCGACGCGAGCTCGCAGGCGACGAAGCCGCCGCCGAGCACCACGAGCGGCTTCCGGGTGCGGCTCATGGTCTTCTGCACGGCCACCGCGTCGGCGACGGTCCGCATGACGTGCACGCGCGGGTCGTGCCGAGGTGCGCCAGGCAGGTGTCGCGCCTGGGCGCCGGTCGCGATGATCAGGCCGTCGTAGCGGATCTCCTCGCCACCCGGCAGGTGCAGCACGTGCTCGTCCGGCTCGACGTGCGAGGCGCGGGTGTTGTAGCGCCATGTCGCGTCGAGCTCCGTCAGCACCGGTAACCGCAGGTCACGGGGCTTCATCCGGCCGGTCAACAGCGGCTTGATCAACCCGGGCCGGTGGTATGGCCGGTACGGTTCCTCGCCGACGACGATGAGCTCGCCGCCGAACCCCCGTTCCCGCACTCGTTCCGCCGCGCGCAGCCCAGCAGGACCAGCGCCGACGACGACGATGCGCTCAGCCATGGTTTATCTCTCCTCGAGGTCGATCGCTAACGTCGGGCAGCTGCGGACGGCCGCTTTGGCGTCCGCGAGCGCGCCCGACGGCACGGCGCGCAGGTAACGCAGCCCGCCGTTGGGGGTCAGCCGGAACAGCTGCGACGCCTCGGCGGCGCAGATGCCGAACCGGCGGCACCGGTCGTTGTCAACGCTGATTCGGTACCGGACGCTCATGACGCCCCCTCGCACGCTCCGCGTCGCTGGAACGCTCCGCAAGCTCCGCTTACCAGCGTCGCTCCGCAGGCTCGGCGGCGTCCTGAATATCGATGATTCGCTCCGCAAGCTCCGCTCATGGGCCACCTTCCGCCAGACCAGCGGCTTCCAGCGCCTTCGGTGGCATGAGCCGCAGCACGATCACGGTCACGGCGGGCACGAGCAGTGTCAGCCCGCCGAGGTACACGGCGGACAGCGTCCCACGCGCGAGTGCCTGGAAGAACGCGTGCAGGACGCCGAGCACGAACGCGGGATACGCCAGCCGGTGGACCCACAGCCAGCCCCAGTACGTCGTCCACCGCTTCATGCCCACCGCGATCGACGCCGCCAGCATCCCCTCGAACGCGAGGATGCCGAACGTGTCCCGCAGCGGCCCGGTGAACGGGAAGATCAGTTTGCCGAGGGGCTCCGCCTGGTCCAGCACGAGGAACGAGACCCCGTGGACGAACGCGAAGCCCAGTGTGAGGGTCGCGAGAATCTGGTGGGACGCACGCAGGGCGTGCCGGCCGGTGAGCCGGTCGAACCAGCCCGTCGAGACCAACACGCCCCAGGTGAGCGTCAGACACATGAGGGCGTACGCGAGCCGTGCCGAAAGCACGGACAGCTCGCGCACGCCATCATCATGGCTGGCAGCAGCCAGTTCTAGCATCGCCGTCCTGTGTTGATGCAGGTCACAACCTTGTTCATCAGCTGAGCACCCATGACGTTGACGAAGTCGTTGTGGTCAGTGATGGGGCTGTGAAACTCGGTGGGGAACGCGTCCAGTGCGAACACCTTGCCCTGCGGGACGTTGTATTTCAAGGTGATCCTCAACTGGGGGATCGCCTTGAAGCCGGCCTTGCAGGCGCCGGAGGCGTCCGCGAACGCGATGTGGTCGCGGTGGTTGGCGCTGTCGGTGTTCACGCCGTCCCAGCAGCCTGGGAAGTCCGCGATGCGTTCGGTCTGGCTGCCACGTGGGCAGATCGGGTACTTCGCGGTGATCCGGTTCTCGAACCCGGTGCAGGTCCACTTCGCGTTCTGGTTCGCGCCGGCCTGGCTGACCGACTTCGCGTTACCGGTCAGCACCCGGAGGAACTCCGGCGCCGCCACCACCGGGCCGCGTGCGTTGCCCCGGAACTCGATCTTCGCCGACGCCGGCAGGAGCGGGTCGCCGATGTTGTGCGCGTTGAGCGGGTCGACGGCCTTCGAGCCCTTGTTGCGGATCCGGATGATCGGCCAGAAGTACGCCGACTTGTCACCGTTGTTGCAGGTGGTGCCACCCGCGGCCAGGCTCTCGTTGGTGGAGAAGCCGTCGGTCGTCAGGTTGCCGACGTAGTCGTGCGTGTGCTGGGCGCCGTTCTCGTTGCCCGGCGCGGCGATCATGTTCGCCGAGTTGTTGTGGCCGTTCTTGTTGGTGCCGCAGCTCACGTTGAACGTGCCGGTCGAGGCGCCGCGACGGGGCTGGGGCGAGGCCGCGAGGTTGTTCGGGCGGACCTTCTGGATCTGGATGAAGTCGGCCGGGGACGGGCCGAGCTTGTTCTGGCAGTTCGCCGCGCCGGTCGCGAAGGTCTGCTCCGTCGCGTTGGCGGGCGGTGCTGGCACCGTCTCGGCCGGCTTCGGGCCGGTGTAGTCGTTCGGGGTGGTCGGCTGGCTGCCGTTCGGCTTGCCGTTGAGCGCGATCAGCTTGCCGGAGCCCAACCAGCCCTTCTTCGACGACGTGGTGTCGGGGATCGAGGTACCGGTGTCAGCAGGCTGGGTCTGGGTGTCGGTCTGGGTCCCGGTGTCGGCGGGCTGTGTCTGCGTCGCCGTGTCCGTGGGATCGGCGATCGAGGTCCCGGTGTCAGCAGGGGCGGTCTCGGATGGAGCCGTGGTCGCGGGAGGTGCCTCCGTGGTCGTCGAGGTCGCTGGCGCGCTGGAGGCGGGCGCGGCGGCCGGTAGACAGTTCTGGTTCGCCGCGGTGTTTCCGCGGTCTGCGAACGCGCTGCCGTAAACGCCGATGCCAACCGCGACACCAAGCGTCGTCACGGCTGCTATACCCGCCACAACCAGGCGTTTCCGGTTGTACTGCGGATTCTTGTGTCTACTCATCGTTGCTTGCCTCGTGTTTTCGTGTGTTGCTCTGGATCTATCACCGTGAGACCAGCACGCCCCGCGTGAGTGTCAGGCACATGAGGGCGTACGCGAGCCGAGCCGACGGCTACGGACAGCTCGCGTACGCCGTCAAGGTGGCTAGCAGCCGCTAGGGCTCTACTTGCATTGCTGTCCTGAGTTGATGCAGTCGACTGCCTGGTCCATCAGCTCCTCTGACATGACGTTGACGAAGTCGTTGTGATCGGTGACGGGGCTGTGAAACTCGGTGGGGAACGCGTCAAGCGCGAACAGCACGCCCTGCGGCAGCTCGTAGGTCAGCGTGATCCGCAGCTGCGGGATCGCCTCGAAGCCGTCCTTGCACTGGCCGTTCTCGTCGGCGAACGCGACGTGGTCGCGGTGGTTGGCGCTGTCGGTGTTCTGGCCGTCCCAGCAGCCCGGGAAGTCCGCGATCCGGACGAGGTTACTGCCCTGCGGGCAGATCGGGTACTTCGCGGTGATCCGGTCCTCGAACCCGGTGCAGGTCCACTTCGCGTTCTGGTTCGTGCCGTTCTGCGAGAACGACTTGGCGTTGCCGGTCAGGACGCGGAGGAACTCCGGCATGGCGGTCACCTTGTCGACCGCGTTGCCGCGGAACTGCAGCTGCGCCGAAACCGGCGTCACCGGGTCACCGATGTTGTGCGCGTTCAGCGGGTCGACGGCCTTCGAGCCCTCGTTGCGCAGGCGGAGGATCGGCCAGAAGTACGTCGACTGGTCGCCGTTGGTGCAGGTGGTGCCGGCTGCCGCGAGGCTGTCGTTGTCGGTGAAGCCGTCGGTGTCCTCGTTGCCGACGTAGTCGTGCGTGTGCTGGGCGCCGTTCTCGTTGCCCGGCGCGACGATGAAGTTCGCCGAGTTGCTGTGCGTGTTGCCCTCGTTGGTGCCGCAGTCCACGTCGAACGTGCCGGCCGAGCCGCCGTCCTGGGTCTCCGGGGAGTCCGCGAGGTTGTTCGGGTCGACCTTGTTGATGTCGACGAAGTCGTCCGCCTTCGGGCCGAGCTCGTCCTCACAGTCCTGGCCACCGGGGAAGTTTTCCATGGGGTCCGAGGGCTCGGGGGCCTGCTCCGGCGGCTTCGGGCCGCTGTAGTCGTCCGCGCCGCCGCCCTGGCCGCCGCCACCCTGCTGGCCGCCGCCCTGACCGCCACCTTGCTGGCCGCCGCCCTGCTGGCCGCCGTCCTGACCGCCTGGGCCAGGGCTGCCCTTCGGCCGCTCGCCGTTCAGGGCCAGCGGTGCGTTCGCGGCCCAGCCGTACGGCTTGTCCTTCGTCTCGGTCTCGTCGGGGATCGAGGTCCCGGTGTCGGTCGGGTCCTCCGTCGCGGTGTCCTCAGGTGGTGTCCCGGACTCCGTCTCGGTCGGTTCCTCGGTTGGCTGTTCGGTCGCGGTGTCAGTCGGTTCCGTCTCGTCGGGGGGAGCCGTGTCAGAGGGCTCCGTCGCGGAACTCGGGGGCGCGCTGTCCGTTGGCAGACACTGCTCGCTCGCGGCGTTGCGGTTGTCACCGCGGTCGGCGAACGCACTGCCGTAGATGCCGATGCCAACCGCGGCACCGAGCGTCGCCACGGCTGCGATACCCGCGACTACCAGGCGTTTCCGGTTGTACTGCGGGTTCTGGTGTCGAGCCATCGTTAGTTGCCTCGTTTCGTATGTTGCTCGGGACTCTCACCGCGCGCGGAGGTAACGCATCGCGATGGGCGTCGCCTCGGGTGCCGAGGTCGCCGGTCCCCGTGCGGATTGCGTGGCCATCCCCTCAACCACTTGTCGAACTGGGAAAACGGACGCGCGGACCCGCGTATCACACGCATCTCGTGGTGACTGCTGGCTGGCCGGGACCGCCCAGTACCCGGCCTGCCGCACGGTGTTCGAGAACACTTCCTGGATGAAGATGGCGGTGGGGGCCTCCTCGCCGCCGTACGGCTGCACGGCGGGGGATGCGCTGCCGTCAGACGGCGGGAGGCCGGACACTGATGGTGTGCCCACCCCGAGGGCCGCGCAGGCAACCGGGGTAAGTAGCGCCAGCAATGCCACCGCCACAACGCGACCGAGGCGTTCTCCCTCCATGGTGGACTAAGCCTCGCCTGCGATGATGCGGGGATCGAGAGGGGCGATCTCCGCGACCACCGCTGTTCGGTCGCGTCGGGTGCTCATGAGTTTTCCTTTCTTTGCAAGGAGTTCCTCGGGGGACACCAGCACGTGCGGTCACCAGCAAGTACGGACACCGAAGAATCACGGTTCAATCACGGCCAGGAAACAGGTGTGACCTGGGTCACTCGACTTCCGGGGTCATATGGGGCAAAGATGTGTCCCCGTGAGCCGGCGTCCAAGATTGGAAACCGCCGGCGCGGACGACGTCTCGGACAGACATGAGGCGCTCATCAGGACGCTCTATCGAGAGTTCGGCGGAGCGTTGTTTGGTCACGTACTGTACCTGACCGGCAACGATCGGCAATGGGCTGAAGATGTAGTGCAGGAGACCCTGGTCCGCGCCTGGCGCAACGCGGATCGACTCGACCGTGAGTCCATCGGCGTACGCGCGTGGCTGTACACAGTCGCACGCAACCTCGTCATTGACGGAAGACGCAGCTCAAAGGTGCGTCCACATGAGGTCGATGCCGCGCCACTCGAGACGATGACCATCCCCGACGATTCGGAGAACTCCTTGTCTGCCATGGTGATCGCTGACGCCCTGCAGGCGTTGAGCCCCAAGCATCGCGAGGCTCTGGCTGAGACCTACCTGCGTGACCGCACCATCGAGGAAGCGGCGCAGGTGCTCGGTGTCCCGCAGGGAACGGTCAAGTCCCGTGTGTACTACGCCTTGAAGGCGTTGAGAAACGCGCTCGAAAAGGAGTGAGGTCGCCCTACGGGGTAAGACGACTAGGCCGATCGGGTGACCTTACGAGGGCTCCGGTCGGCCTAGCCGTTGGAAAATAATCTAGGAAACAGCTCTCACCAGCATCGGGAACGACCGGTGCAGCGCGCGCTCCCAGTAAGGCCACGCGTGATGGCCGGGGCCGTAGAAATCAGTCCGCACGGCCACCCCGAATTTCCGCAGCTGGTCCGCCACGGCGACGGACTGCTCGCCGAGCAGCTGTTCCAAACCGTCGACCCCGGAGTCCGGTGGGTCGAACGGACCCGCCTCGCCGTTGCCCGCCGACAGGTACACCGGTATCCCACGCAGCCGCGGTGCCAGGTCAAAGGGGTTGTGAGCAGCCCAAACTCGCGCGTCCTTGATCGGATCACCCCACAGCGACAACGGATCCGCACCGGTGCCGGCCACAATGTCCAGCACCAGCTGGGAGCTCCTCGACCCCTGGTAGGTCGGGTGCGCGACACCGCTGAACGACGCCGCCGCGCGGAAGAACCCCGGGTGCCGCCCCGCGTAGGACAGCGCGCCGAACCCGCCCATCGACAGGCCGGCCACCGCCCGCCGTGGCCCGGACCGGTAGTCGTGCTCGATGATCCGGCGCAGCTCGGTGAGGTGGAAGGTCTCCCACCTCGGGCCGTCCCGCCAGTCCGAGTAGAAGCCGGCCGGACCTCCCTCTGGAATCACGACCAGGACGTTCGTGTGCGCGGACAGCGCCTCGACGTCGGTCTTGTCCGTCCAGCTGCGGTAACCGGTGTCGCCGTCACAGCAGCCGTGCAGCAGGTACAGCGTCGGCCACTTCCGCGCCGGATAGCGGTGGTAGTCGGGTGGCAGCAGCAGCCGGACCCCCACGTCGTGGCCGACGGCGGGGGAGTGCACGGTCAGCTCGACCAGCCGGTCGTCGAGCTGGGTGGTCGAGACCACCCACGCGCCGGTGCGTTCCGCCGAGGCCGGCAGGGTCAACAGGGTGCTGAAGAGAAGGACAAGGGCTAGCAGGAACCCTCTGATACGCACGATGACCTCCTTGTCGTCGTCATGAGCAGCTAACGGCGCTGTTGGCGCGTGGTCAACAAATCCGGTTGCGGGCAGGCCGTACGGTGATCGTCGTGGAACGGATTCTGGTGACCGGGAGCGCTGGGCATCTCGGCGAAGCGCTGGTCAGGGTGTTGCGGGCGCAGGGAAGGGACGTGCTCGGGCTGGACGTGGCTGACTCGCCGTTCACCACGGTCGTCGGCTCGGTCGCGGACCGGGAGGTGGTCCGTGAGTGTCTGCGCGGCGCCACCGCGGTCCTGCACCCGGCGACTCTCCACAAGCCGCACGTCGACTCGCACGACCGGCAGGCGTTCGTCGACACGAACGTCACGGGCACGCTCACGTTGCTGGAGGAGGCCGTGGCCGCCGGCGTCGGCAGCTTCGTGTTCACCAGCACGACCAGCGCCTTCGGCCGTGCGCTGACCCCTGGCGCTGGTGCGCCGGCGACATGGATCACCGAGGACGTGGTCCCGAAGCCGCGCAACATCTACGGTGTCACGAAGACGGCGGCCGAGAACCTCTGTGAGCTGGTGCATCGCGACCACGGCCTGCCGGTCGTGGTGTTGCGGACGTCGAGGTTCTTCCCGGAGCCGGACGACCGCGACGAGGTCCGCACCGTTTATGAGGACGCCAACCTCAAGGCGAACGAGTACCTGTACCGGCGGGTCGACATCCAGGATGTCGTGGACGCGCACCTGCTCGCGCTGACCAGGGCGCCCGACATCGGCTTCGACCGGCTGATCGTGAGCGCGACGACCCCGTTCACCAGCGCTGACCTGGCAGAACTCCACGGCAACGCGCCGTCCGTGGTCGCTCGGCTCTTCCCCGACCAGCCCGCGGAGTACGCGCGCCGCGGCTGGCGCATGTTCGACGAGATCGACCGGGTGTACGTGAATGACCGGGCCAGGGATGTGCTGGGCTGGCAGCCCCGATATGACTTCGCGAACGTGTTGTCCTCGCTGCGCGCCGACGACGATTTCCGCAGCCCATTGGCGCTGGCTGTCGGCGCGAAGGGATATCACGAGGAAACCACCGGCGTTTACACAGTCCGGTAAGGCTCCTTACCTACTCCGGGGTATCTACTTTCGGGTATATCTACTCGGCGGTATTTAACGGCCCGCGCGGATTGGTGGTCGCACGGGCATTGCCCACGCCGTGCGGGCCCCAACGGCACTGCGGTAAACGGTGAGACTTCCGGCTGTGCCGCGCCGCCGGTAGGTTCCGTCCATGGCCTTCCCCTCCCTGCGCCGGGCCGTGCTGTTCGCGGTGGCGACCGCGCTCGTCGGACTGGTGGTCATACCGCCGGTAGCGAGTGCCGCGCCACGCCCGCCGCACATCCAGGGCACCCAGACGATCCCCGTCTACGACTACGCGAACGCCGTCCGGGAGAGCGTCTGGGTCACGACGCGCCTCGACAACGACGGCGACGGCGCCCCCGACAAGGTGGTCGTCGACCTGGTGCGTCCGCGGGAGGCCGCCGCGGGCAAGGTGCCGGTGATCATGGACGCGTCGCCGTACTACCAGTGCTGCGGCCGGGGGAACGAGAGCGAGGTCAAACAGTACGCGGCCGACGGCACGGTCACCAAGTTCCCCCTCTTCTACGACAACTACTTCGTGCCGCGCGGCTACGCGTTCGCCGCCGTCGACTTCAACGGGACCAGCCGCTCCACCGGCTGCGGCGACGTCGGCGGCCGGGAGGAGGTCGAGGGCGTCAAGGCCGTCATCGACTGGCTGAACGGCCGGGCCAAAGGCGCGTACGCCGACGGCACCCCGGCCCGCGCGACCTGGACCAGCGGCAAGGTCGGCATGATCGGCAAGTCGTGGGACGGGACGGTCGCCAACGGCGTGGCCGCCACCGGGGTCGAGGGGCTCGAGACCATCGTGCCGATCTCCGCGATCTCCAGCTGGTACGACTACTACCGCGACAACGGCGCCCTCTACACCGTCGACGGCGGCCCGGCCTGGCTCTCCGGCTACGTCAACGGCCGGCCTGAGGAGGTGTGCCAGCCCGTTCGGGACGCCTTGTTCGCCGGCTCGGCCAACGAGACCGGCAACTACAACGCGTTCTGGGCCGAGCGGAACTTCGTGCCTGACGCGCGCAAGGTGCGGGCGAGCGTGTTCGTCGTGCACGGCATCAACGACCTGAACGTGGAGACCAAACACTTCGCGCAGTGGTGGGACGCGCTGTCCAAGCGTGGTGTGCCGCGCAAGATCTGGCTCAGCCAGGAGGGGCACGTCGACCCGTTCGACTTCCGCCGCGCCGAGTGGGTCAACACCCTGCACCGATGGTTCGACTACTGGCTGCAGGACCTGCCGAACGGTGTGATGAAGGAGCCGACCGCCACGATCGAGCGCGCGCCGGACACCTGGGTCAATGAGCCGTCCTGGCCGGCCCGCGGCACCTTCTCGCTGCCGGTGTCGCTCGGCGCCGGTGACGGCACGACCGGCACGCTCGGCCTCAAGCCGACCCCCAGCGCCGTGAAGTCCATTGTGGACGATCCGGAGCTGCGGGAACGGGACGCGATCGCCAACCCGAACACCGCGGTCGGCGGCCGGCAGGTGTTCCTGTCCGCGCCGCTGCCGAAGGATCTGCGGATCAGCGGCACGACCACGATCTCCCTGCGGGTCAAGGTCGACCGGCCGAACACGGAGCTGTCCGCGCGGCTCGTCGACTACGGCACCGCGACCCGGATCAACTACCAGGGCGCGAAGGAGGGGATCCGCAACCTCACGACCGAGTCCTGTTACGGCGTGTCCACTCCTGCCGACGACGCCTGCTACCTCGACACGGCCAAGGACGTCGTCACGTCCGACGCCGCGGTCATGACGCGCGGCTGGGTTGACGCGGCGCACCGCGACTCGCTGACCTCGCCGACGCCGCTGCGTCCGGACCGTTGGTACACCGTGAACTTCACCCTGCATGCGCACGACGCGGTGTTGCCGGCCGGCCGGGTGCTCGGGCTGGTGCTGACGGTGTCCGACGCGCAGTACACGTTGCCGACCAGCACGGGGGCGACGGTCCAGATCGACCTGGGTCGCAGCCGCCTCGGCTTGCCGGTGTCGCTCGCGCCCGGCGCGACCGCGCTGACGGAAACCTCGGTGGCGCCGCGGGTCTCGGCGCCGAACGTGGCCGAGACGCAGGCGCGGGAGGCCGATCGCGACCTGCTCCGCGTCCCGCGTTAAGCCGGCCCTGTGGGTGTGCCGCCCACCCTGCGGGTGGCACACCGTGAGGGGCGCTTTGGGGACAGCGGTGATGTCCTGAGGGGCACCCATAGGACGTTCAACGTCCTGAAGGGCACCCTCAAGACAGCAAGCCACGTCCCGAAAGCGCCCCTCACAGGCCACGCGAAGTGCGCCCGGCCCGCGAAGTGCGCCCGGCCCGCGAAGTGCGCCCGGCCCGCGAAGTGCGCTCGGCCCGCGAAGCGCACCCGGCCTGCGAAGCGGGCTTCGCCTGCCGGGGCCTTGTGGGGTGGGCAGACCCCGGGGAAGATCATCGGTGGATTAGGTTGAGTGTCCTGAGAGGCACCCTCAAGACGTCGCGCGGCAAGCTCATCGGCGGATCGAGGTAAGAGACCTGAGAGTGGAGGGACCCCTTCGAGGGGAGGAGAAGGGGTCCCTCCGGTCAGGTGGTCACATCGGCATCAGGACCTGGTCGATGAGGTACACGGTCGCGTTTGCCGTGTGCACGCCGCCGCAGATCACGTTGGCGCCGTTGACCTTCAGGTTGTCGCCTGAGCCGCTGACAGTCACCTTGCCGCCCTCGACCGTGGTCTGGTCGCCCACGATCGCGTCCGGCGCGACCTGTCCGGGCACCACGTGGTAGGTCAGGATCTTGGTGAGCGTGTCGGAGTCGGTCTTGAGCATGTCAATGGTGCCGGCGTCGATCTTCGCGAACGCGTCGTCGACGGGCGCGAACACGGTGAACTCGCCGCCGTTCAGCGTATCGACGAGGTTCACGTTTGGGTTGAGCTTGCCGGACACCGCCGAGACCAGAGTCGTGAGCAGCGGGTTGTTGCTCGCCGCCACGGCGACCGGGTCGGCGGCCATCCCTGACACCGAACCGGGGCCCTGCGGCACCTGCTGTGCGTAACCGGCGCAGCCGGGGCCGACGAGGTCGGCGGCCGGGTCGGCCATGCTCGGCGAGGACGAGGACGTCGTGGTCTTGGACGTCGTGCCGGGCGAGGACGAGGCCGGTTCGTCGGAGCTGCCGCAGGCGGCGGCGACGAAGGCGATGAGCGCCACGCCGATGCCCAGCGTGCCGCGACGAATGGTGCGCTTCATGGTTGGTCTCCCTGGGGGTTGTCCTGCGAACACCAGGGGGTTCGGGACCCAGGCGGGAGCGGATGGGAGCGGTTACTCATTCGTTACCGAGCAATCCTTGACGCCGCCGGCCGCGAACCCG
>Ga0307512_10005399_pt1 | contig 13367 bp, 8 predicted proteins | sample 14_EM_MG_FD_200267 | JGI IMG/M metagenome (GOLD analysis project Ga0307512, IMG submission 200267) | Populus trichocarpa ectomycorrhiza microbial communities from riparian zone in the Pacific Northwest, United States - 14_EM | ecosystem: Host-associated > Plants > Roots > Unclassified | place... | reverse complement strand
AGGTCAAATTGAAAAATGAAATCAATCAAAAAGGATTTAAAACAAAACAAATAACAATAAAAAGAATGAGTATCTAATTTGGAATACAAATAAAAATGACATGACCCCTTTTGATTTTGGAGAGTGGTGCAAAAACTTTGGAGAGAAGTGTAAACCCCTGCATAAATATAGAATTGAAGGTAATAAGATCTCGATGAGTAATGAAAACTTGGGATGAAAAGAAATAGATAAATGATGGAAATAATAATAAATATGATGTATAATAAAGGGGATGACCTCCATGAATAAATTTAAAGGTATTGTTGAAGTTAAAATAAGAATTATCAATTTTAGTTTAGAATTCACAACGTCAGTGAAACCAATAATGAGGTTCGACATATAGAAGAATTATGAAAAATTTAAAATAATTTTTTTTTAAGAATGATAGAATAATTTTGAGGAATTATAATGGAAATGAGGTATAAAAGTTAAGAACAAATTGCACAAACAAGTGTTAGTGTAAATCCCGGAAAAAAAATTAGTAATGTTACCGAGAAACTGTAGTAAGTCTGTAAGTGAAATAAATAATAAAAATGCAAAATAAATATATGTTGGAATAAGAAAATAGTTTCGGGGACTTAGTAAAATAACTAATATGATTTCAGTAAGGATTGAACAAGAAAATTCAGATTTTTAACTTAAAATCACTGACTGACTAGTTTTTGTTATCGAGTATAACTTTTAACCTGACCATTGGATCGAGTTTAAATTCTATAAGGAATCTCCTGACATGTTTTTCTACCTTGGGTTAAGATTTTAGGTCAATCATAGTCGGTAAAGCCTTGGAATTTAGGTCATAAGTTGGGTATGTTTCACAAAAATACAGGGGATAATCATAAGGGGCAAAATGGTAAATTGTGATAAAATCTCATTATAAAAAGGGGTTGTTCCTGATGAATTTTCCTGTATCCATGATATCTTCACCTTTTCTTTTAAAAAATAAAAAAGAAACATATTAAAATGGTTAATTTAGGGAAGATTGAGTTAATTTTAAGGAAGAAAAACATGAACCAAGTGGTTTCATTGAGAGAAAAAAAAATCATATTTTGGAGTGGTGAACTTAATGAGAGGTACTAAAGAATTTAAGGAGAAGGAAAGGATAACTTGAGCAAATCTTCCAAATTCTTTTTAATTTATGTTTTAAAAGGTAAGTACACATCTTTTCCTCCATTTCTATATAAGTTTGGTGTGATTTTGTTGCAAGATTGAAATGTGTGTATTGGAAAGTTAGGGATTGGATTAAAATGGGTGTATCTAAGTACTTAAATTGTATTGATGAACTCATAATTGAGTAAAAAATATGAACTAATGGACATTGAACTTGAGTAATGAATATGGTCAATTAAGGACAAGAGTCTTGATCTTTAAATGAATTATAATTCAAAATAGACTAAGGTATGAATTTATAAGTGATGAATGAGATTAAAGAATGTATTGTTTCAAAGTAAGACTTATGACCCTAGAAAGTGAGTCACAAGGTTAGAAGGGAATTAATACATGAACTAGGAGTATTAAAATGTTTAATGAATACAACCCGCTTTAAGCATGAGATATAATCATTGAAAATGGTCAATCAATCAAAGATGCAATATGTGATGATGAATATGTTAAATTATAGAGAGAATATGATGATAGAGATATTAAGGGAAATGAATATATATGAGTTCGAGTTATTGAAGTAGTGTTACTATAAAGTCTAACAAAGATAATTGTAGTAAGAACCCATGTGGTGAGATAAAATGTTAGAAGTCGTTGAAGGATATCATAGAAGAGGAGATGAAAACTTTAGTAGCATATTAAGGAAGAAAGTAAGAGGAAGGTGTGTCCTTAGATAAAAAGAGAAAAATGAATCCGAAATTATAGTTGAATATGAATATACTTGTAAAATGACATGAATATTTCCAAAAGTGTGATAAAGAAAATAATGAAATATATATCATTAATTTATATTCTATTATATTATGTGTAACAAGTATATTCAACCAAAGACCTCAACTTTGTGATCAACCAAAGACCTTAACTTTGTGATTGTTTTCTAGATTTTTCTATGAAATTAGTATAGAAATTAGGAGATTGTAGAATAATCCAATGTATTATATTTAGATTTATTTCTTGTATTGGCTTAGCATAATATGAGAATTTGTAAACAAGAAAGGGAAGACATTTTTTTCTTGATTTGTGGATATTGGTAATGGTATAAATATGTATAGTGAATTTAGTAAATGAAATTATATCTATGTACATGTATGGGTCATATAGGATTATATTCTTATGGAATAGATGAAGATTTTGTTGTTGAGTGGTATGTCTAAGGCAACCTCAGTTGTGATAAATGATGGAGATTCTGATATTTATTATATACGAGGAATTTAGTAGGATAAGTTATTAGATAAGAGTTCTGTATGAAAAAAAACTTTGCTGAAATTCTGTTGAATTAAGAATAAACTAAATTAGGTTAATGTTACATAAAGGTAAGAAAATAATTCATGAGTTTATAAATGTTGATGGATAGTAAAAAAAAAAATTACCCTATTTTCTTTGAGTATAAGACTTCAAGTATTATTAGACATTGTATTAAATTGTAGGTGTTATAAGGAAGAGAAAAGAGAGAGGAGAAGAAAAAGAAAAATATATTATCATGCGTCTCCGAAATCAAAATGTGTTGCACATCAAAACAAGCTTGCCGAGACACATTCAGAGACACCAAAGAAGGTGGTGGTTCGACGTAGAAGAAAGTTGCATACGCCGCTAGAGACCTTTTTTGTTTTTTATTATTTACCATAATTATTTTTTTAAAATTTGATCCCTTAAGTTTTAATTGTTTTAAACTAATACAATTGAATGTTAAGCATTAATTGCTTGTTATAATTTTTCCTTGACACCACGAGATCCCCCTTTCTAAACAACAAAAAAATTATTAAGTCGAATCCCAAATAAACTAAACTTAAAATGATTAAATTGAAAACAAAAGAAATTAAATGACAAAAAAAATCAGGCTAATCGTTTACCTAACTATACAATTCAGTCCCTAATTATTTAAAAAAAATGGCTAAAGTAAGCATCAACCAAACAACATTTTTTATTCAATACCTCGAGATCCTATAATTAGGCATTCAAAACATATAGTAAAGTCAAATTTCAAATAAATATAATTTTAAATGAAAAAATTAAAAAAAAATAAAATAAAAAAAATTAAAGAATCAAAACTAAAAAATGAAGAAAAATATCATAAATTACTATTGTAATCCATAATAACATGAGTGTGATTGAATATTACTTAGGTTGTTTATATTTTGTTGTGTTCCGAGTTAAACTTCTTTATCTAAAAATAATAATGTAAATGCCTACTAATATATTTAAAAAATAAAAAAAACTTTGCGATTAGGATCATAAACCCTATCACGTTTAATAAGATAATTTTATTTAATTATATAATTAAAAAAATAATGACAATAAACTAATTGAATTTAACAAAAAAAAAAATATAATGACCTGCAAAAAGAGAACGTATTTTAAAAAAATTAAAAAGTTAAAATTTAAGATAATTGCACGATAAAGTACAAAATTTATAAAAAAATAAAAAAAAACTAAATTAAAAATAAATAAATTAAGTAACCAAAATAGAAGAAAATATAACAAAAAAAAAAAAAGTTTTCAGGTTGTAAATAGACAATAAACCTCTCAGACAGCATAGTGAAACACTGCCCTTTAGTTTTTTTTCTTATATAATTTGAATTTAATTTAATTTTAATATAATAACTTTCTACTACCCACACTGTAAAATAGAGGAAGAAGCACCCAAACACAAAGAAATGGCAATATCAACTCTCAACAGACTCTCCTCTCAATTCAACCGCCTCCCTTCTCTCTCTCCCTTCACCAAATCTCTCCTCACCCGCTCCTCCGCCAAAGTCGCTGACAGAATCGTGAAGCTCTCCGCGATCGACCCGGACGGTCAGAAACGAGAGATCGTAGGGCTCTCAGGTCAAACTCTTCTCAAAGCCCTAGCAAACAACGGCCTAATCGACCCAGCTTCGCACCGCCTGGAGGAGATCGAAGCTTGCTCCGCCGAGTGCGAGGTCAACATCGCGCAGGAATGGCTTGAGAGGCTGCCCCCGAGATCTTATGACGAGGAGTATGTGTTGAAGAGGAATTCGAGAGCTAGGGTTTTGAACAAGCATTCAAGGTTGAGCTGTCAGGTTGTGCTTACCCAGGATCTCCAAGGTATGGTCGTTGCTGTCCCTGAGCCTAAGCCTTGGGATATTCCGTAATTTGAATGTGCTAACTTTGTTTGGGATTAAATTTTGAATAATGTGCACATTTGAAATGTTTTCTTGTTTTGATTTTGTTGGGTATCTGTAAGACTTTCCTTCAATTGGGCTTCCTATGAATTTATTTCTTTGAAGTTTTTATGTGCAGTTTGATATTTATTGAAGGTGTTGATGAGCATGTTTGGTTGGCTTTACAAATTTACTAAGTTAGTGACCTTTGATTAGAGAAAGAAACAAGTAGGAAAACTTAGGATCACTTGTATAAATCGGTTCAACTTTGTTCGATAAGGATGTTACTCGGGAGTAGATTTCTTGAAGCAATTGGGGAATCATGTTTACTTTATTTGAACCTTGGAATGACATTTTGGTTTAGAAATGCCATGTATGAAACTCTGGCAATGGCTATCTAATCAGGTTCCATTTTTTACGGTTGCAGAGGTGGAGACTCTTTGAGGGTATATATATATATAAGGGAAAAAAAAAAAAGAGCAACTTGATAGAAATTCTTCCTTTGGAGTGAGACTTTTCCTTTTAGTGTTGGGTTATGAGGTGTTGTTAGAATAGTCAGCAAATGAAGGTGAGTGTGATTATAGAGAGTATCGTTGAGAAAAAAATGCTCCAGATGAGTCAAATGACTGAACTTTGTAGAGAGAAACCAATATATATATATATTATTTTTAGGGCCTGATTGCTGCTTCTAAAGCTTGCGACCATAATCATCTCAACATTAAATTTTAGAATTTTGTATGATTTTTATCCATTGAAAGGGTTTTGACTTTACTTGAGATTCTATGTGGTATTTTGAGATTAATGGCGAAGTTCAAGATTCACACGTAGTTTGAGATATTGTAACTCTTAGTTTAGCATTAGAAAATTTGTGTTGTGTGCGCTACTTTGAAGATCAACATTCAGTTTTTATGCTATGGCGTGTGCTGCCAAAGAAGTCCTAGGCAACATGGAGTTGTAAATCCTTGGAATCCTACATCAAATAACTTTAAGCAAGCCCATGCTGGGGTTCCATTTCGAGAGAACTCTGCATGGGTTTAATCATGAGCATATTTCCTACTGCAATTGAAGGGTAAAAGAAAATTTGAAAATTGTGGGGATTATCTCCTCATTAGGGCTTACCTTGGGTGCACACCTGAGTCATTCAAAACAATCCAGTCTAGGGAGTTTTTGTTTTGGTTGCTTGTGCTGTTGCTGGTTCCTGGGTTGCCTGTATTTTTAAGTTTGTGAATATACAATGAAAAATGAGCACGAGGAATATCCCAGTTGTCAATTCTCTGTATAATTGTGATATTATGACCTTCAAGTTTATGACAGTACACAATGGAGGAACTTGTGGGTTGATTTTGGGTAGGTCAATCAATCTGTGAGAATCGGTTTGGGAATGTCCAAGAACTTCTATTGAAATCACATCCTTAATTAATCTTTTGAGAAATGAAAGTATAAGACGTCCTTGATGCCTTCTGGCCTCAAAATTGGTTGACAAGAATCTCTTAGAACACCTGTAGAGAGGATAGCCTTATGCACTCCCCTCTCCATCAGTCTCACCCTTTTTTGTTTACTTCACCCAAAAAAGGGAGATTATTAAGACTGTTCTAGACGTGAATAGAAAGAGCGTCCTCTTGTGCTCATCTGTGTGAGTTAGAGGTGAAGAAAAGTGTTGGTCAATCTCATTTCCTAATGTTGTGGCCATCCATCCATCCATCCACTGGCCAGTACGGGGCTGAATAGTTAGAGAACTGCCCTGCCTGTTTTTTTTCCATTCCTATTTCCCCCCACTGAAGTGCTTGTAAATTTAGAAGGGAGGATTTGTTGTTCCTTGTTGTAGTTTCAACCTTCAAATCTAAAATGACTGTCACCACTCAACTTATAGAAGTTCTAGACTGGGGAATGTCTTGCACTTAGTATTTCAAAATGTTGATAATGGTAGAAATTGTTGCTTATTATTCCCAATCATCTTGTTTTGTATCAACACTATTTAAAGAATCACAGGGCAACACGATGACTTTGTGTGGTCACCCTTTCACATGCAACAATGATATTTTTTTTGGTGATATCTGTGAATGGCTTTTCAAGCCTTTTACGATGGTGTTGGGAAAATTGCCCTGCCATTTATAAGCATGCCATTAATGGGTTTGTCCGTGGCTTTGAAAATACTTGCGAGAAGCTTGTGGTTTAGGTGTTAGGGAGTATTTATTTTTTCGGTTTAACCTGCTTTTCAAACTTTTTTTTATCTAATAAAGCATCAAAATGATGTTTTTTGATAATTTTAATATATTGATGATAAAAATAAAAAAAATATAATGTGTACTTTTGAAAAATATATTGCAGTGCATTACTAAACACATAATTATAAAATCAAATGTTCCATGGCTATCCCTTTGCCTCTTTTGAAGAGTGAGGCACACTCTGTGCTGCTGCTGCTGCTGCAAGTGGGTGTTCAACAAGAAATCTTAAAATGGATCAAAAACATGTTTCAATGTCTAATTTCAATCATGATGAACGGACTCTCCTCTCTTTAAATGGATCAACAAAAATTCAGATGCAATCAGAACACATGAGTGGAGTTCACCCCTCCGTAGTAAGTAGAATTGTATTTCCTATTACCTAACCTCATATCATAAATTGTTTATCTGCAGTATTTATCCACACTTATATCATAAATTGTTTGCTTACAAATTTCAGCTCCTATACGGCAGTTTAGTTTCACTGGACTTGGTTTTTCCTCACCATTTCACTCATGTTTACTAAGTCCTTTCCTTACTGTTTTGCTTATGTTTATCTATAACTAGGTGTTTTGCCCATCTAAAGAGGTTTCCACACTTTGACTTGTCATGAGCAATCAAAATAAACGCAAGCAAATAAATAGAATAATGCACAACATTTAAAAGAAAATTCCAAACATTTATTCTTATATATGTCATGCATAAAACTTGCATGCTACATAATAAAGGCTTTACAATCTATTTATAAACAATTATATGGAGCTAACAAGGAAAAATTGCCATTCTTCTTTTTCATGAAGTAGTGAGGCAATTTCTTTCTTATGTTCTCCATGAACTCAATGACCTCTTTTCCAGCAAGTGTTAAGTAGTCTCCCCCATGTTCCCTATAAACTTAATGACCTGTAGAGCATTCTCAGCCATGCCTCATGTTCGACAGCCCATCTCCTATGATTTGGATAGTCTTGACCCTTAACTAACCATGTTTAAAACTACTAAAAACTTCTCACAACTCTGATACCACTTTCTCCCATAAACTGCCATCCCTTCATTATTAGTGTTATTGTGTTTTCCAGCCATTTAGAAAGTCCATCATCCTAGCCTTATATCTATGCCAAGCTAACAACTCATGACTTGCATGAATTGTTGCACGCTTCATGTCGAATTCATTTTTACCCGCACGGGTTGCCATTCACTATAGCAGCTAAATTTTAGGCAGTATGTATTCATCGACGCATTCTCACGCCTAGGTAGTCAATTTGAACAACAACTTGTCACCCTCATTGAACTTCAATGATCTTCATTTCTAGTTTGCATACTTCAACATCTTTTTGTTTGTGAGCTGTCTTGGGCTTACTCAAACAACTTTTGTCTTCATAGCAAACTTGTACACAATTAGGCTTCTCCCACCAAGCTTTTGCACAACAATCTCCTTGGGAATTTGGAGCTATGTCCCCAACACCGACTCAAATATGCTAGCTTCAGTTTCCAAAGACTTATGGAGATTGTAGTAAAACTATGCATTGTCTAACAACTCCAACTAGTTTTGCTACATTGTCGTCATATAATGTCAAGTATTTTTCTAGCAAAGCATTCACTCTCTTCATCTACCCTTTGGTTTATGGATGATAACAATAGAAAACTTTAATATTGCCCCCATCATGTTAAACAAAGTTGTCCAAAACTTACTCGTGAATTATACATTGCGATCACTAACAATATCTGAAGGAACTTCGAAATATTTTACTATTATTTGGTAGAATAACCCAGCAGCAACCTTAGTCGTGTATACTATCAGGGTAATAACAAACATTATATACTTGGTGAGTGTTTCTACAATAACCATGATAGTGTCCATGTCAGCAACTCTTGAAAAGCTCACAATGAAGTCTATTGAAACTGACACCTAAGTCCATTGCAAATAGTGGCTGCAACAAACATGTTTTCTTTTGCTATAATACTTTGTCTTGTTCACATATAAGACAAGTCTTGAAATATAACTTTACGTCTTCTTCTGTCTTTGGTCAATAGTAAGTTTTGGACAAAAAAGCCTACACATCCTTTACCTTTCAAGATGTTCAGCTCATTACAGGTCATATGTCTCCAACATCAATTACTTTTGCAGTTTCCTACTTGGCATATAAATTCAACCTTTTTTTTTCATCAAGTAGATTATTTTCTGATCAATATCTTCAGATTATCCTTTTTCATACAATACCAACCAGTTTTTTATAAGTTGTATCCTCCTCGACAACTTGGCGAAGTTGATCCTGCATGTCGACTCCTTTTGCATAAGAGCAAAAATAGTACTAAAAACCTTATCTTCAATATGATTATGTCGCCTTGGCTTGTGCTCCCACACAAATTTGACTAAAAATTATTGCCACCAAGCTTGGCGTTATGATAAATTATTCTGGGTTTTAAAGAAAGTGTTTGCCACATTGTCGATCTTCCCAATGAACTTTGTCCCTGACAATTATATTATCCACACCTTAAGGCAATGCACTATTACGATCATTTCTTTTTCATGTGTTGCATATTTATGCTCGGTCTTATTTAGTTTTCAACTCATGATTGCAACCAGATGTCCATCTTACACGAGCACTCTCCCTATGACCTTATCTAAAGCATCGAGAAGCCCTTTAAATGGCCTTTCAAAGTCGAGCAGCCTCAAAACTAGAGTAGACATCACTGTTGTTTTCAACTTTTAAAAAACTTGTGGGCATTCAAACGACCATTCTCACCTATGCTTCTTCTTTAACATATTTGAAAGAAGGGTTGTTTTCTTGTTGTAACCATAAAGGATCGTAAGTCCATAATCATCTTCAATTCTAGCCACTAAAAAATAACTTGAACTTTTTTAGGATTCATTCTCATTTGAACCTCTTTAACCAAGTGATCTATGAACATAATTTTAGATTTTACATACTTGCATTTTTCTTTATTTACATATAATTTTTGTTCCCTCAATCTACGTAGAACTTTTGAAAGATGTATTACATGATCCTTTATTCTCTTATTATAGATTACAATGTCATCCAAGTAGACCACACTAAAGTTGTCTAAATAATCATATAATACATCATTCATAAGGTTGCAAAAAGTTGTTGCAAAACAACATAACTAAGAATTTGTATGCCACATACCTTGTTACACACGTAGTCTTATGTTTATATCCTTTGACAATCCTAACTTGTTAATATCTAGATCATGAGTCCAGCTTCATACAAACAAAAGCTCTACACAATTTATCCATCTAATCATGAATTAAAGGAATTGGATATTTATTTTTTATTGTTACCTTATTAAACGCTCGATAGTCCACACACATGCTAAGACTCCCATCTACCTTCTTTTGGAATAGAACTAGAGCACCATATAAAGCTTTGGAAGGATAGACAAACTCATCATCAATTAATTCTTTCAACTACTTCCTCAATTCTACTAATGCCATTAGTGATATTTGATAAAGGGGTTGAGATGGTGGCAACTTAATAGGCATCACATCCTCATACTACTCCAGCATATAAGTAATGGCACCTGGCATCTCTTCACATCGGTCCAATTTCTCATCCACCATTATCACAAGAAACACCTCCATTTTTTTTGCAATCTTTTATCAATAACAATAACTGAAACCAAGATTTTCTTTTCCTATTGATGTTATTTGCCATTAAAACTTCACAACATTGAACAAACACACGGTTAAGCTTCATCTACGATCATAATGTCATCAAGATATGGCATTAGACCAATCTTGGCCTTTTTCAAGAAGTCTATGTTAAGAATTATGTCAAAGTCATCTAGATTTACAACTAACAGATCTTTCTTCCCTTTTTCATTGATCTAAGACTATCAACATGCTATAAGCCATGCCAATTATTTTATGTGCCTTGAAACTTACTGTCTTCATGGTGATGTGGCTACTATTCAGCTGCAAACCCAACTTTTCCTCTAATCTGTTTGTTACAAAGGTATGAACACTCAAATCTAACATAACATTGACTTCTTTATTATTTATTCTAATATTTACATACATCAGAGCATTTAAGGCACCCAACTTTCCTTGTCGCAACACATCAATTTGTGTTAGGTAATGTTTGACAAGTCTTAAATCTTCAGTTGAATCTCTCAACTTAGCCACCAAACAATTTAACACATGCATTAGGTTTACATGTTTGACTACTTCATCCTCATCGCCTTTATTAACCAGAATGACATTGAGTTTTTACCTCTTCGGATATTCCTTCACAAGCAAGCAAGAGTGGTCCATCATAAATGAAGTAAGCAAAGATTGGTTTAATGTCTGTACTTTGTCCACCTGATGGTTTAACCTTGCATTTATCCATGGTAGAGTTTGATGTACCCTTATTAAACTTCTTCTTTTCTTCTTTGTACTTTGTCTTAGATTTGAGAAGGATACCACATAGCACTTTCTCGTGATAGATATAAAATTGACCAGGTTATCGGCAGTTGTGATAGTAGAAGACAAGTTTTTCACCATCTGTCATCTTAGCTCTGTTTATACCCATGATTAGAGACCCAAAATAAAGTTGAACAACATGTCTATTTAAGACATATTCTCATTGTCAAGAATCAAAGAATTGAACCTTTTAACATACTCCTAAACTGACTTGTCATGCTTTAGCCTTTTTTAATCCTCCTACACAATTCATGATGTATTGTTCGACATGAATTGTTGTTTAAATTCTTACTTAACTCGATCTTATATCTCAATCTCGAGACGTCTGTCATTCAAGTCTTCTGTAATCCTTGTTCTCCACCAAAACTTTGCATCATTCCCGAGATACATTATATTGATATTGACTTACTCAACCATTCCAATCTTATCCATGCTGAAATATTGTTTCATATCCCACAGAAAATTCTCAAATTCCTTGATACTTCTCACCCCATTGAAAGGCTTCAACTCACGAGGTTTAGGCTTTGAAGTACTTAACCAACATGAGTGTTTGTTACCGCCTTCTTTAATATGGCAATTGATTTCTTAGTATCTGCAATCTTTGACTCGTCTCTATCGCCAAACCAACATACAAAGTCCAAGTTAAGAATTATGTCAAAGTCATCTAGATTTACAACTAACAGATCTTTTGTCCCTTTTCATTGATCTAAGACTATCAACATGCTATAAGCCATGCCAATTATTTTATATGCTTTGAAACTTATTGTCTTTATGGTGGTGAGGCTATTATTCAGCTACAAACCCAGCTTTTCAAAAAAAAATTCTCATCTAAAAATGTTATGACCCTCAAATTAAGTTGGTACTAAGAGAGAAACCACCATTTTAACCTCCTTATCGAATGTAGCCAGTGGAATTGGCATAATTGAGAAAGTAGTTGAGAGAGTTGATTGACAATGGATTTGTCCATCATTTTAAAGCTCCATATGGTGGTTCAATTATATTCCAAAAGAAGACAAATGAGAGCCATCACATGTGTGTGGACTATCAAGTTTTTAACAAAGTAACAATAAAAAATAAATATCTAGTTCTTTTAATTCAGGATTTGATATACAAATTATGTATAGCTTCCATCTTTATGAATCTAGACTTGTAGTATGGATATCGATAAGTTAGGATTGTCAAAGGGGATGAATATAAGACTATAAGTGTCACAAGGTATGATGCATATAAAATTTTAATTGTGTTGTTTGGTTTAACGAATGCTCTAACAACTTTTTCCAACCTTATAAATGATGTGCGACATCATGACAATCATCCTCCCGGATTGTGATCTTCATGGTGATGGGTAGAAAGAATAAGGAATTATTGTTTCTTATCAGTAAAAAAAAATTAGAGTTGTCACCTAGTATTTTAGTCACTAAAAACCCTAAACGATCTCAATGTTTGGATAAGGGGACTAATTATGTATACGGAGAACATATCACCCCTAATACAACTTACCAAAGGTAAGCTATATTGTTTGTTTGTTTGATATAAACTAAGGTATGGTTGTGTTTTCTAACTACTGGTTTGTCTAAGGTTTAAGAAAAATCATTCTCAGTGAGGAGGTCCTTATCTTATTAAGTTAAAACCAAACCATTCTAATATCAAAAAATATAAATAAAAGAAAATGTCTTTTTTATTCAATATTAGAAATATATCTTACGTATAAATTCATAATCTCATATATTAAAAGAAAAAAAATAATTTTTTTTGTGTTTTTGAAATATAGGTCAAGTTCTCATGACTTTAATAAACTAATTATTAAATCAAAAAATGCATGCAAAAATATCAATAAAAATATTTTTTGAATTTTTAAAGATGTTAAATCATGTCTTATATTTTTTATTATTATTTATGCAAATATGATTTTTATTTTTATTTTTGAGAGATTTAGTCATATGCAATTTAAAATAAAATTGTATTTTTGAAAGAAAGATTTTTTGTTGTTTTTTTTTCCAGAATGAAACTGATTTACTTGATATCAAAAAAGTATCTCGCATGTAGGTTATAATTCAAAATATTAAATACAAGAGCGTAACAAATGTAGGGAACTCAAAATTAATAGCAAGATGAAATTCTAAAAAAATTTGAAAATTTATTTAATTTATACAAAGGCCATGTTTTGGCACAATACAAAAATACATTTTGAAATCAAACTATTTTAATCAGGATTTTATCTCAAGACAAATTATTGTTTGTCAACTCAAGACCAAGCAAAATAAAAAATTCACTAAGTGTTGTCCATCGTATTTTAAAAAAAGAGATAACTAAGTGAGCAGACCTAGTGTAACATCCCAATATCCACGATAAAACAACAATCTCATGTCGAATGAAAAATAGGTAAAAACTTTATATATATATATA
>Ga0307512_10005398_pt1 | contig 13369 bp, 19 predicted proteins | sample 14_EM_MG_FD_200267 | JGI IMG/M metagenome (GOLD analysis project Ga0307512, IMG submission 200267) | Populus trichocarpa ectomycorrhiza microbial communities from riparian zone in the Pacific Northwest, United States - 14_EM | ecosystem: Host-associated > Plants > Roots > Unclassified | place... | reverse complement strand
AGGGGTAGAGAGGGATGTGGGACAAAGAGAGATATTTCAGAGTAGGAGCGAATGACTCAAATGGGTCGGTAGATCGATCCCAGTCCTCATCTGATTCCAGTGTAAGTGATCGGAGACTAGGCATGGACTGGGGGAAATTCGGAAGGACTTTTTTGAGTTCGATGACCGAAGGACGCTCAACGCTCAGGGCTTCTGTGTTTTGTATGCAGGGTGCAAGGAGGTCGGGGAGCCAATAGGGTTCTTCAACACGAAACACGGTGAGTTTCAGGGGAGCTGCCTTAGCACGCTCCAAGCTCAATACCGCTAACTTCCTGCTCTTGTTGGAAATCAACGTCCAATTTCCTGGGGTAGAGACGATGGAGTCGCGCCAATATCGGCACACGTGGGTCAGTGGGATAATCGGCCTTGCGTCTTCGTCGTCCTCGTCGGGAACGTCTCGAGCGATCTGAGAAAGGATCTCCGGCGGCAACCTATTGACTGGCCGCATCATGTTCCGCAAGGAAGGGATGAACCTCAGAATGTCTTGCACACTGGTCTCGAGGCTTTTGATCTGTAGAGTTCGTTGCAGTCAGACCACATCGTCACGTTCGTCGGATGAGTCGATCAAGATTCGCTCACTTCAGCTTCCAGCGATGCAGCAGATGCAGCAGGAAGAAGTGAAGTATTTCGTAACGTGGTGAATTCCAGGCCGATTTTCTGGTTCAAAACACGAAGAAGGTCTGGGATGGAGAGGTCGCGAGCGGCTTCCAAGGACATGGTGATGGGATGGGTCGACCTTGCAGGCAAACAACACCAAACAACTCAACTTTATTCGGAAGCTTGACGCATCATATTCATTGACCGTCTCCAACACAGACCCCTACGTCTTCAAGCTTCACTATCAACCAGTCCAGATATTCACCACCCGGTGCCGTTTCCAGGTCACGGCGGCGATTGGGTTACTTGTGAAGTAAGTTCGGTACCGGAGCCGAGTCGGGATGAGAGACGGGTTGGATCACTGGTGGCTGCTCCGGTAAGTACATGGTTTCACTACTCTCGCTCCCTCTCAACCTTTTCACTGGTGCCAAACGTTTCTTTCATCTCCACGAGCGATTTTCTTGACTTGTGCTGCACCCGGAGGCTCGAACATGGTACCCCAGGACCAAACGATAGCAGCACAAGCTTGTTTGATTCGTAGATCACATCGTCTACTTCTTCCTGCATGTCACGACAACCCCCGACATACCACCAAGGTTTAATTGGGATGGATTCCAGCCATTTGGCCAGCCGGATTCTCTGTTGGCCTCACAATAGATGACATTCGAGTTGACGGCCTATACCACAAGTTCGAGGCACTCTCAGCCACTTCTGCGGGATTGACAGTAAAATGGGGGCATATATATCACTACATGCGGCACGCACGGCCCAGGATCGGCATTGAGGATCAGGGGTGACTTGCGATTCCGTCGAGGTCACGGCGAGAGAGCTGACCAAGTCGAGAAATTTTGTTGTACTACCGAAATCCTAATACCGAACACCGTTCGTCGATTGGGTTGTGTGGATGGGTGTAACCAGAAAACCGTCGAGGCTGTGCTGCCGAGGACTCATAAATCACGCATAGGGCGTTCGAAATCCATTGAAGACCCTTTGCCGAATGATGGAATGCTGTTGCGGACGTTGTGTGTGAGAATGCCGTGGATTTGGATTGGTGGCAATCGGGATCTCGCGGATAGCGGAGGTAAGTATATTATTCCCACGATCGCTCATCATTGCCGCTAACGGTAGCACGTCAAATAATATCATAAGGACATTGCGCCAGGATCGTATGTCCGCGTGCCCAGTACAAAAGTGTGTTATAGTACACGATAAACACCGCAATTTTCCATCTGGCTCAGCTCAGTCCCATATTTCACGCCATATTTGCCTGAAGAAGGACGGCGTCCGCTCTTCACCTGCTTCAACTACGAATCGATCAACTCCCGCGGCAGAAAGGAGCATGTTTCGTGGGTGCACTCACCAGGGTTAGCGAGATCTTCAAGACACTGGAGGATGACCTTGGCTTCCGGCCGTTCCTTCGCTTTCTGGTGCCAGCACTTTCCGGCGATCTTCCAGACCACCAGGGTAATTCCAGGGGCTTTGAACCGAGTTGGCTTCGATGGTCGTTTCCCCTTTGAGATCAAGATGGAGACGCTGTGGGGCGTATAGTTAGGGAACGGTATCTTCCCGGTCGCAAGCTGGAGGGGGAAATGATCTGAGCTTGGATATCCTGTATTTCCGCAAAGCAAGCGTACCTCCACAATGACCATCGACAAAGAGTACACGTCGGACTTATCCGTCGGTTTCAGCTTCACATCTTTGACGACATTCCCGACGTCGAGAAGCTCAGGGGCGCAGTACCGGATCGTGCAGCCCTGGTTAGGGGTCGAAGCGTTAGCTGGGAAAGATGATATGTCAGTCGAGAAGATTCTAAGGTGAAGCTGAAGAAGACCCCATTTACGCTTTTCAAATCTCCGTGGACAACATCGTTATCATGCAGGTAACTGAGGCCACGAATAACTCCGACCAACTAGGACACGATGAGCACAAACTCAGACTCTCGAACCACGAAGTAGACGCACCAATTCCAGGCGATTGACATCCACGTACTTATTCACGTAATCCAGAATGTTCCCGTGCACCATCCACCGGGACACCATGCAAAACTTAAATATCCCCGGCGCCACCCTTCAATCGATAAGATGTTGGGGTGATTCATTCGCTTGCAGACTATTGCTTGCTTGCAGTATTCCTAGACGAACGATCATTAATCGACTCTAGATCGGCTGAATCGTGGGGAAATCTCATACCTTGTTGATCTTTTCGACAGGGTCTACTTCATACACCCGCAGTGATTTCACTGCGAACACCTGATCCTGGGTTTCCTCATCGGTGAGTCTCCAAACATCAGCGAACCCCCCCGACGCGAACGGTCGGTTACCAGGTTTGGTGAGCGTGAAAGGAACCACATAGGAAGTGGGAAGGATCCCATATAGGCCACACGTCTTTCTCAACGCTCGTATGCATCGCCTTTGTAGATCTGTGTCGGCTCGAATGCTGTCGATGATCTGTCGCCAAATCGTGGTGAATTGAGCGTTCCCTCCGAGATTGAGCATGAACCAACCTTATCCAAACTGTTGATATACGACAATGGCTCAATGTTTTGCGCCGGAAGGTTCTTAATACAGTCAAGATAGTCATTTGCATCGAATGCGGGGGCCAACACCTGCTTAATGTCTTGAGACGTTCCATCCCAGCTGACAATCTTGATCAGGTAGATTGCTGCAGAGACCACCTGGGTAACTGTCGGGACTGGCATTAACGATCGTCGGATTCCTTGTCGAATTGTCCTCGCTACTGACAGAAGTCAGAAGTTGGACATCCACTCAGAATCAAAGAAAACGCTAGCTCCGACCTATGCCTCCCTCATTACGCAGCACGCGCTCGGCCAGTAAGCTGGGTGCATTCTTCACATCCCCTGCCTGCGTCAAAATGAGCACTAAGAATTCATCATGCCTACTTGTCTTACCATCCCTGCTGTATCTTGGTGGTGTATCAATGTGGGTGCGGCATTAGAGTTCTCAGAACGAGAAGGTCGAGCAACCTAAGAAAAGCACAGGAGTCAGACCGGAAACTAAAGGACATAAGGAGCCTACAGGTGGTGCATCATCGGCAACAACATCCGATTCGGAGCCAGCATCATCCATGGCGGAATCGTCATTTCCACCCGCAGTAGGGTTACCACTTGGTTGCGCTGTTAGTTCTGTAAATGCATCTCCTCCGTTGCCCCCCGATATAAAATCGTCTGGTTCCGTACCTGTTCTGTCGGTGGCATCCCTCATGAGACCCGGGATAGACGACAGTTCATTCGCGTGAAAAGATGGATGCTTTCCAAGGTAACAAAGCGGAGGTTGATAAGCATCGTGTCAAAACCGGAACTTGTCGAGCCCACCTGGCCGACTATCCCTGAAGATGCCTCTCGACCCGGCTCCTCCAATAGCTGAGATGATGGAAATGCATCCCCCACACCCGTGCTTGTTGCAGTAATTACGTTGGATGATCCCCATGTGAGTGAACCGGGTGCTGATAGAACTATCAACGACCGGGGAGAAGGCGGGATCCAGGACCCTGAAACCTTCTCCAAACACTGAAGGACATCCTCGATGGTCGGGCGGTTTTCTGGTTGGGGTGTCCAACAAAATCCTAATACCTCCCACACATCATCCGTGAACCACACCCCTTCTGCTCCTTGCGGTCTCTCAGGACGGTCACCCCTGGATACCTTCCCTGATATGACCCAGGTTGGAAATTGGTAGAATGGTACATGGCTGCTGAGAACCTCATATGTCACCATCCCAAGGGCATAACAATCAGAATATTTTGTCGGACGGTGGTCTTGGATTTCCGGGTCAAAAAGCTCCGGGCTCATCCATCGGGTGGTACCACCATGTGTGGATGAGTTAAAGGTCGTCGAGCCCTCTGGGATGATGGTAAGAAGTCCGAAATCTGCGAGGCGAGCGCGGTAGGTTTGATCAACCAGAATGTTAACCTAACAAACGAACGCCATTCAAGAGAAAGAAGTGGCTACAACTCTTGAAGACGCACCCCCTTGAGATCTCCATGGATCATACCCTGACCGTGCATATAGATCAAGCCCCTTGCGACGTCGCCCAGCTATGGGAGCCACACAATTGTCAGCGACAGGTGAGGAACACAGGAGTTTGAATGGAGAATGTACAAGTTCGAACCGATTCGCATCCTGATGTGTAGCCACGAAGTGGTTTACGTTCCCATTCGACATCCACTCTGACACCATCGAGAACTCTGTCTCGGTCATTATTATCCCCAGGAGCGGCAACACGTTTTGGTGCCGAAGAGCCTTCCATGGCACAAACTCCTTGCAGAACCTCTGCACGATTTACTTTCAGCGCTCAAAAAGTTATGCTGGAAATGAAGAATACGACTGGCGACTCACGCGGATGATCTTCTGTAGGTCACTGTTACCGTATACCCTCAACCTCTTAACTGCGACTTCCCGCCCCTGATATTCGCGCTTGGACACGTCCCCGAATCCTCCACGGTACAGCACAACGTTGTCCGGATTGTCGCATAACTCAATCTTCAGTGATCTAGGAAACAGAGCGTGGCGAGCACACGTCTTGTATAATATTTTCATGCATTTCTTTTGTATATGTGATGTGAGATCGAGTCCGTCCAATGCCTGAACAGAAGAAAGAGAAGTAAATCAAGGGTTATTTAGAAATAATGAATGTGATGGCGTACCTCATCCAATACGTCGACGAAGGCCTGAGCATTACTCCCTCTGATGCGATCAGCCACATCGGTCTTCCTTCCCGAGAGAACTGTCTCGATAAGGGATGGGAGTTCATCACGTGGAACGGCACGGGTGATCAATCGTTGCCAAGCTCGCTCCTGGGAGTCGACGGCGATGGATGGATCAGGGAGATATCGTGTAGAATCAAGGAGAAGCGAGGGTGGACGTGAGGGTGCGTCACCATTATTGCTCATGGCGTTCCCGTTGGTAACGCTTCAACCGATAAATGCAGGATGTGTAGTGTCTTCTGTTTATCGAAGAGCAAGCTTGCTGGGGGAACAGATTCGTTGGTTTGACTGCAATATCCATCATTGTTAAGTTGATCTCGGATACGCACCACTGTGAGACAGGACACTGAACGTTCTGTGTCCTTGTCGTTTTGCACGCGCTGTTGAATTTCGATGCAGGTGTGGAACGCTGTTGTTGCCCCTGATTGAGACTCCGGGCTGTGGTGTATGCCAGTGACCGTCCAGGATCGAAGGTGATCACAGCAATACGAGGTAGCAGGGGAAGGGGCGGAAGAAATGGCAGAGAGTAGCTGAACACGAGGTTTACACGCGGCGTATGCCGTGGGCGGCTTGGGACAGCCCGTTCAGGGTGACTGCTGGCCACGTCGAGTGCAGATGTCTTTGTAAGTGCCAGTGGTTCAACGCACACGAGTAACGAGCCAAAGCAAAGGAAGCATGATGGAAGTCAAGCGCATTAGGTATCCGAGGTAATCATTTGCAACCCAGTTTGTCCCGATCAAGAAATGCCCAGGTCCGACCCGAACGCGTTCCTTCTTCCTTTCTGTGCACACCGGCCCAACTTCACTCTCTCCAGGTCTCTCTCCAGGTCGAATTTCGGATCCCACACATGCACGCGAGGGAACTTCAAGAGTCTTGTCAAGACGATGCAGGAGCGTTCAGGGTAGAATGACGGCATAGGGAGGCCGGGGATACGAGTGATGAGAAAGGTCACGCATCGGCACGCCCGAGGAGGGATTCCCTGGGAAGTCACAATCAACACTTGAGGTTTTGAAGCTTGAGAGGTCAGTTAAAAAGGTTCACAATTATGCGGCTTGCCAGACGTGAATAAGTACTTCAGCTTCGTTAACACCTTGAATTCAAAGGCCGATATCCATTTTTCAATCCGACTTAGTTCCACGTTACTGTTGATAGGAATGGTAGGTGGGACGAAGAAACCTCCAGAGATGATGAGGGTCGTTCGAAGATGCAGGCGAAATTTGATTTGTATCATCCCCGCGCCTGGTACACCGCGCTTCCTGATCATGAGATCAATCGGTGTGGGAAGGGCGGAGTGCGGTGCTCGATACCCTGTGTAGACTGTAGACATGAAGGTACGCCGGTCCATTTTGATAGAGCTCGCATTGGGGTCGTAGGTTGGTTACAAATACAACATGTGGAGGGAAGAGAGCAGCAACGACTCATCGCAAAAGCTGGAGGAGAAAACACATCTCTTCTGGCCAACGAGGGAAAAGCAGAGTGAAAAAGTGGGGGTGGGGGGGAGGATGAGTGATGGTTCAACGTTTCAACAACGCTCAACAGCGTTGACCTGGGTGACAACACGCAGGTCAAGACAACATAACGGGAAAATCACGTAGGCCACAAGTGGGTCACGGTTCCCACACTCGCACCTCCCGACCCATATCGTCGTATCGTGGTTTGGAGCGATAGTATACACTATCGGTGTAAGGAGCAGGATGCGTGGGACAGCCGTGGCTATGCTTACAACCCACTCTTCACATTACTATAGTTACTAAGTTATATGACTATCCGACAATTTGTAATAGTTATTGACGGCTTTGTCCTTCGCAAGCACGTCGACCGATGTTCAACTGAAGGCAGTGAATTTCCAACCAGGCGGTATTACGAGGTATGGATGCCGCCGTAGCTCTCCAGCAGTTGGCCGCTCGTCAGGGTTCATAGCGAAACACTGATGACGAAAGTCATCTGCCTGAGAGGACAAAATAACTCCCTCCGGTAATGGTGGGCCTAATGTCGGTTGGGAGAGCTAAGGGGGAGTCAGTGATGACGATGACGACCTGATAATCGGTCGAGGCGAATACACACCCGTATAAGGACAGCGACAAAATCTTGCCCATTCCAGGGCCTCTCCCCCGTCCACATTTCGAACACAACGCAACCAATGCTCCAGATGTCTATCTTAGGATCGTAACTTTTTTGACCGTTGACGACCTCTGGAGCCATCCAAAACACGCTCCCCTGCATGGAAGTGTAGGCACCCATCATGTTGATGTCGTCCGTTATCGAGGTTTCGAAATCCGAGATCTTACAAAGTCCAGACCCCTGCACGAGAATTTTATCACCTTTCAAATCCTGGGATAATTTGCACGTCAGCGTAGCAACTGGGAGAAAAATAAAATCGTACTCGATGAACGATTCCCCAGGAATGGAGGTAGTCCAGGCCGTCAAGGATTTGAGAAGTGAAAGACTTCGTAACGTTCTCATCGAATCGACCCCGTTTCCTCAGGATACTGGAAATTGGATCACCTGGAACGTATTCAAGGAAGCTATGAAGTTCTATCAGCGGTATGGTAGTGGTAATCGGAGGAACAGACCAACATGTTGAGATATCTCGGTGTCTCCTCAAATCCAAGATACCGAACGACGTTGGGGTGATCCAACTCTTTCAGAACTTCACTCTCGTGTCTCAATGCCTCCGTGACCGTTGCCTGGCGATTACTGCTCCTGTCGTTATCCGTCCCCGGGATCTCGACTTGTTTTACAGCAATCCCTTCACCGGTGGCGACGTCCCACGCCACGTACACTTTACTGTACGTGCTCTTGCTGATGAGTTCTCCCCGAACCCATTCGAAGATCGCTGTCGCGTAGTCGTTATTGAAAACGATCAGGATTGTTTTTGGTGAAACACACGTTTTGGTTCTGAAGGAGACTCTGCCAGAGTCGAGAGAGCCAAAGAGGCATCCCCGACTCGCTCAGCAGTGATTCCCTCCGTTTCACCTTTCCAATATTTCAACAGCGGGGCTGCTTTGCCGACCGAGGTCACCCCAAAAGTGGGATGCAGCGCCCGTCCGTGTCCATCGGTAACCCCACGGGTAGACGTTTTGTGCTTCTGCCTGTCCAAGGTGGGGAACAGTTCACCTACTGTAGGAGTAGGCGGCGTCCCACCAGACCTTTCTTCAATCACAGGCTCATCCAAGTTATAGAAGCCTCCAGGACGTCCGTATACCTCCCCAGCTGATGACCGGAAGTCTTCGATGAACACACTGGTGCGATTTTTCGGATGCGCGTTCAGCAAGCTCGGCGGCTTTGTCGGCGGCTTTGGTAGTGTCCTGGAGGCAGGAATGTGTTCGGGTGTCACGAACACCGGAGCATGAGGTAACTGTCTAAGCCCGGATATATTCTGTTGCTGAGGCCGAGGCACACCAGGATTCACGACCAAGCGTGGTAGACCTATAGGGCTCTCCTTCAATCGAGGAACTGTCCGCCCTATTCCAGGTGCACTCCTGGGGTTATCACCGGCAGTCCGCCGTGTTCCACCAACACCGCTGCCACTACCTGAACCGCCGCTGGAAGAAGACTTCAATGGGCCAGGGGTAATTGAGCGAAGTGCAGAATCAAGGACTGGCTCCCACTCACAATTTTCCCAGAAGTATAGGGGGTGTGTATAGTACCGTGTACAGACTGGTACTCATAACTTTGGTCATATTGACCGAGATTGGACGTTCCAGCGATGTTGTAATTCATCGGTGTGTTAACTGTAACCTTGGAACGACGGAGTAGATGGTCGTATAAGTCATGCGCCAGTTTTTTATTAACTTTAGTGGACTCAAAGAATGCCTAGAATGTACCACAGGTTATTACACATGGCGCAAAAGGTATGACATTGTGCTCACGGATGGCTTGCCTGGTCGCCATTTGGTTCTTGGGGCCGGCTGGGATGGACTTCGGCCTGTATCCATACCACGAGGGTGACTTTGTGATAAAACTGGGGATTGGTCACCGCTCCATGGAATTATTTGACTTGCTGTAGAGGGCGTTTGTAGCTGAGTCGGTGTTCAGGGCGAAATGGAGGAACATACAAGGATAATAGCTCACTGTGAAATCTGACTCATCGTCACTGCCTGCCTGAAAATTACCATCTGCACTTGGAGATAGTGGTTGCCAAGCCGTCGAGCCCTCTTTCAAACGTTCGAGCACGGCTTCGACAGTGGGCCGAAGTTTCGGTTGGGGTGACCAGCACTCTTCCAGTATCCCCCACAGGTCATCCGTGAACCATGTTGCTTCCACCCCTTGCGGTCTCTCCGGACGTTCGCCGTCGACAACCTTCCTCATGACAATCAAGCTAGTATAACGCGGGAAGGGAGCCTGACCAGTGAGCACTTCAAGTACCACCATCCCTAACGCGTAGCAATCCGATTCTTTCGTTGGTCGACTACGCTCGAAACCAAATAGGTCTGGATCGAGGAGCTCTGAACTCATCCATCTTGTCGTTCCAGCATTCTTCGATGAGCTTGAGGTCGTAGGATGAGTAGAATCCGAAACAATAGTGAGAAGTCCGAAGTCTGCTAGGCGTGCATGGCCATCATTATCGATCAGGATGTTCGCCTTGATGAAAAGGCCGTTAGGAGGCGAGATAACAACTAGCGTTCGAAGTCATACCCCCTTCAAATCCCCGTGTATCATCACCTGACTGTGTACATATGTCAATCCCCGAGCGACATCTTTGAGCTATCAAGAGTGATTTCATCAGTGACAGGTGCGGCCGGCGGTGAGAATGGAACCCTACAAGCTCAAACCGATTCGCACCCCTATGCGCCCTGGCGAACTCGTTGATGTTCCCATTGACCATCCATTCCGATACCATCGTGAATTGGTTATTACTCATCGTCACTCCCAACAGTGGCAGAACGTTCTGATGGTGAAGGGCTTTCCACGCTACAACCTCCTTGCAGAACCTCTACAGTATCTTATTAGCATCAGCGGGTCAACATACGAAGACTATGGGAACCCACCTTTGTGATCTTGACAAGGTTACTTGTCTTGTATATCTTAAGCACCTTTACTGCAACCTCTCGCCCTTGGTGTTCGCCCTTCCATACTTCGGCAAACCCGCCATGATACAAGGGGGCATCCATTCGATTGTAGCAAAGCGGGATCTGTATTGATCTCGGCAGCATAACCTGTTGGCTGCATATCCTGCACAAGGTGGCCAAACACTTCCCCCGGAGCCAAGGCGCCAGGCTATCCAGCGTCTATTCGTTATGATAGGAAGGTTTTAGTCCAAGTCAGCGGGCCTATTCTTCTAGTATGAGAGTGGGAAAGTACCTCATCTATCACGTCAACAAAGGACTGAGCGTTGCTCCCACGTAGACGCTTGACCGCCTCAGTTTCATCGCGGTCGGAGAACAGGTCTGCGATCAGGGAGATGCGCTTATCTCTTGCGAGAGGATGATCAATCAAGCGTTTCCAGGCGGGAATGCCGCTGCACGTGAGAAACTAGTCAGGCCAACGTTCACTTGGTTCTGGAGTTAAGACTTACAAACTGCACGAAATTCGCAGAAAATGTGGGCGTATGCGAGCTTCTTGATCCCAGCATTGTTGCGTCAGCGCCCATAACTTGTCTGTCAAGGCTGGATGGGTTGGTCGTGGCGGACGTTCACCGCTCATTATCGCCAACATAGCCGCCCGAGGTGGTTTGTCACTAAACGGGATGGCGCTAGTAAAAGACTTTGTTAAAATGGATGTCAATTAGCCGGATGTCAGCCTGCGATACTTGCAACGGACCTCGATCGTGACCATTGCAAACGAGAAAACATCCGCTTCCTCGCTGTACGTCCCCCGGCCATCCAAGATCTCTGGTGCAATCCATCGTCCACTCTGCTCATGCTCGCCCGAAGCATTCCGTATCGAGTCCAGGTTTTGAGTGACTAGGGCGAGACCAAAGTCTGTGATTCGTGCATGACCGGCGGCGTCCACAATGACGTTTGACTGCTTGGGTGTCAATATAGCGAAACAAGGTCCAGAACAATTACGCACTCCCTTGAGGTCTCCGTGAATCGTGCTACAACAGTGGAGGTAGATGAGGCCCTCAGCGACATCAGATAACTGATGACGGGGTAAGCTCGTTACGCAACACAGGGGAAGGGGCACTTACGAGACTCAGCACATCCGCGCCTGGATGGTTTGTAATATATTCTATCAGGTTCCCGCCCGACATCCAAGCTGAAATGACCTGGAGGGGATCGATAGTGACACCCAGAAGAGGGACGATACTTGGGTGTGTCGAGCATTTCCACACCACGGTTACATGTCGAAATGTCTACAAAGTTTGTTAGAATCTGAGAACAGGAAAACACGGCATCAAGAACGCACCTCCTTGACCTTCTGTGGGTCTCTGGTGGGGTGCGTACTTACCCGTTTAATACGCACCCTTGAACTGCCTAGGGTCCCCTCGCGCACGGATCCGGAGGTAGACGGAAGGTCAATGTCCAGGAGGGAATGTGGGAGTGTACAGGATTTCGGCAGTAACTCCTTGGTGCCGCATATCTTCCTGAGTTCGTGTAGGGTCTCCCGGAACTCGAGGCCTGCGGGATCAGAGATACTGACGAGAACCTACGCCGCTTCTGAGTGCGGGGTGGGGGAAGACGGTTTGGAGACTCACGCTATCAAGATACTCGACAACCCAGGCCAAATCCTCGTTTTGTAGGCTTTGGATAACGTCTCGATACTCGCTCCCACGAAGAAAGTCGATGAGCTGCTTGTGAAACTGCGGCGAAGTTCTGTCGAGGTCTCGGAGTCGCTGTAAGGGATTGTGCGGGATCATAGGGATGTCTGGCTAGGGCAACGACTTGTGCTTGAGGGAATATATTATCCGTGGATGTCGGAAACGTACTGCGTCGGATGCTTTGCTTGGTCCTCGAAACTATGAATTGGAAGCGCCAGACGGCATCAGCGGTCATCCAGGTATGTAACAGAACTGAGCGCCATGACTAGTGGGGGATACCCAAGGAGAACTATCCAAGCGGCAATCTGCTGCACAGTGCAATGGCTATGGGGCGGGTCGGTCATGCGGTCACCAACAGCGCCTAAAATCACACCTGCTTACAGCGGCTGTAATCCTGGCCCCGCGGATACGTAACCAGCAGCCATAAAGCATCGAAGGCCCTTGACATGAGGTGTAGCACACAGACCAGTTGGTACGTGCTGGTCCCGCTAAGCAGGATTCCGTCTTTACAGTTACGAGTTATACAAAAAGCAGAGTCCGACGACTTTATCCAGAACCCTACCCCGGGGAAAAGCAAGAAAATAATTCGAAATATTCGAAATATATCTTTCGACTGTTCTGTATCTGGGATATCAAGCACGAAGAAAGTGGGCCTGAGAGTTCCAAGTCACCAGTCTACTTCTTTTAGGTGCGAGGAAGAGCAGGAACGAATGTGTTTGACATGTCGAGGATCTAACGTACGGGGATCTGATGAGGCAACTGCTCGTGTAACCGTTATCAGCACCTTTATCACAGTGTGGGTGGCGGTTACATTCGAACGTTCACGCTCATGGACGGTGGAGATGTGATGAGTTATGCGGTCTTGTTCAGGTGTCCGTAGGCATCCAGGATTGGGAGCGCATGCAGAAATATCACTACACTTGGAAAAACGGGAATGGGCTTGTCAATCTCCAGAGGTACAGCCAACATCACACCCTCACTCACAGTGGACAATCAAAAGAACCGGGAGTTGTTACCCAAGGCGACACCTCATATTCGTTCCCGACCGAAGCAGAAATCGCGTCCTACAGACATATTCTTGTAACCAGTCGCGCCTATCTCCCAGACATGCGGAGTGACAAGATGAAGGTTCGATGTGTTGAGCTTGCTCGCCGCGGCATAGGGCAGGGTTTGGATGCCGAAAACTTCACGTCGGTGATCTTCGGTGATCTTGCATGATATGAGCGAGGTGGTTCTTTGGACTGTGGGGCTAGCGTCTGTCGTTGGGAGGGGTTTGTGTGGATTATGGCGTGGGGAATAACGAAAACA
>Ga0307512_10005397_pt1 | contig 13369 bp, 15 predicted proteins | sample 14_EM_MG_FD_200267 | JGI IMG/M metagenome (GOLD analysis project Ga0307512, IMG submission 200267) | Populus trichocarpa ectomycorrhiza microbial communities from riparian zone in the Pacific Northwest, United States - 14_EM | ecosystem: Host-associated > Plants > Roots > Unclassified | place... | reverse complement strand
CGTACAGTTCGCGCAAATTGCCGGAAATTTGCCCGAGTTGCAGGATCTTTTCGTGAACGCACAGATGTTAGAGGAAGGAGCGGAACAAGGTGCTCTCCCTCACGGAGAGATGCCTGGAGCTTTACCTGAAGACAATTTTGTGCAATTGGACTTTGGACGGGGGGCTGATGTCGAAGGGGAGGACCCCGTAGCCCAAGACGCGAGCGGAGGCGATGCGCTTCCTATGCAGGCCGAGGAAGAAGGTGATGAAGAGGAGGACGAAGATGTCGAGGAGGTCGGTATTATCTTGCTGTCGTTGCTGTCATCTGTGCTCACCTGTTTCAGATTTCACCGTTACCCATTCGTGTGTTGCGTAATTTGGTCGGCCGTTTCTGGGGTGGTCCCGGTCTCGAAGAGGAAGGCTCATCAGAAGACGGATCAGGGGGAGAGGTTGAGCTAGATGGCGTGGACTAGGGGGTCGAGTCTATAGGATGTGGCGGACTTTGTTTCTGTTACTCTTTAATTCTATTACAGTACCCACACCCACACTGAAACGCTGAGCGCTGAAGTCCTAACCCATATACAGGGTTTGTAGAACCGACTATGAGTCATTTGAAATTTGGCTTTAGGCTGCCTTGCTTTACACACGTCCTAGTTTTGGGTACAAACCTTGCCGGCCTTCATTCGAGGATGCAGGGAGGTCGTGCCTCTTTCACAAGTCCTTACATCGACCATTCTCTTCCAGGCCCGGGTCCCGCGAAAAAGCGCAAACACAATTCAGGTTCGCAGCGCCATTGGGATGAACCCGAGCAACAATCCAACACATTGCCATACGATGAAGACGAGGTGGACAGAACGATAGAAGAAGATATTGTGGTCGATGACGCGGAGGAAGAAGAGGAGGAGAGCCGTGAGTTGACGCAAGATGAAATTTGGGACGACTCTGCATTGATTGCTGCATGGGAGTCCGCGACGGCGGAATATGAAGTAAGTAGACTCGTGACGATTTTCCATCACTTTCATTCTTACACGCGCGACTTCAAGGATTATCACGGTAAGGGGAAGGATTGGAAGAAGGAGCCCGTGAAGAGGTCACCGTTGTTGGGTATTTTGTTACTCAAGGGAACTTTGGCTAATCCACCATCCGTAGATGGTACAATGTACCACCAGATCCGTCAAAGCTCAAAGTATCCGCAGAGGCCGTGCAAGAATCCGGCGTGACTCGATCAGACCCTGAAAATTCACGCCCGCTTGACTTCGAGACGTTCATACCAAACCATGATCCAAGCCTCGCACAGCCTTCCCAAGCAGCATTTGAAACATACGCCATACCGCCCGCTCCCGGGGAGCACGTCAGCCGCGATGAAGCCTTCAATCGTGCGTTGGGCGCGATGTACTGGGCTGGCTATTGGACCGCGATCTACCACGTAAGTCACACCACACAACTGGCTGGTCCAATTCAACGTGCTCATTCTCGTTCCAGAGTAATGGACGTGATGGCGGGAAAAGCACCGTGCATGAGATGGCCGTGAACGGCTACGATGAAAAACAAGAGGATGAGAATGCGGAAGGCGAGGAGGAAGACGAGGAGTTGTTAATCTCGACGCAGAGGTGAGTGCCCGTGGTGAGACCTGCAGCTTGAAAAGTTCGACTATCGAGACGCTGCTGTAACGTACGACATACGAGAACATAACACTGGATGACTTATTTCCGTGTCTGGGTTTGTGGGTGCCTCTCCAATAAAAAGTTCATTGTTCGAATCGTTCGTAAAAAATATCATCCATCCTGATGGTTGATTGGGTGAAAATAAAGTGTCACGCTGGTACCTGAGATTTTACAGCACCGCGCTTCCGTTTGCGGCCTGCTCATGCTCGACCACGGCTGTCACTAATCATAACGATTTTCCGACGTTATTATGCCCAAAAAATACATCCGAGATGACGGCCATTCTAAAAAACCCATCAAGTTGGATGTAACATCGCGGAATACCTATCGTTATAGTGACGGCGCCGATATCCAGCACAATTTACAGACTCAGAAGCACGACGACCTCATGGACGGTGAAGTATTTGCACTTTTCACGGAAGGAAAGCCAGGCTAACGCCTTTTTTTTGTAGCCCTCACCGCACTTCGCAACCAGCTTACCATAAAATTTGGAGAAGAGCCCATTCAGCCCCATGACGAACGTTTGGTCCTCGCACAAAGTTGGCTGGAGATTGCCCCTGGCGCTCAGAGCGTCTGCAGCATATGGGAAAGCACCACAGAGGTATGCGGTCGTATCTCTCGTTTTTGTGAATCTGATCCTGAGATTACTCTAGCGGCAGCCATCTCTTCTCGCGTTGTTGATCTCAGTTTTATCTTCTGTTCTGACAATTTTGTCAACACAATACACATACCACAAGCTAGGTCAACCCGTTCTGAAGAAGCTATTATCTACGGATTACCTCCTTCATTTGAACTCCTATCTGACTGGTTCGCATAATGAACTCATCATCGCGACACTGAAGCTTTTCCACGCCATGTCTGTATTTGGAGGAGGTTGCGAAAAGAGAGCCGTCTTGGAAGGGTTTTCGTGGGAAAACAAGGCATGTTTTGTCCACACTTTCGTATGCTCTCTGTGACGTTTGCCTTAGAAGCTTCATAAGTTGCTGTCTATGAGGCGCAGGGCAAAGACAACCGGCTCTACTGATGTTCTTGTCGTACCAGGTTTGTGAATTCCAGTTGGGTTAGCGGAGCTGCTGAAGATCACATCAGATATTCGGACTCTGTACATTTTATTCATTCTCTCCTTTGTTGACAACTCTGCGACCAGTTCGGTAAAGTCGTCGTTTTTGGAGCAGCACCATGACATCTTCCGTTCCATTTTTGGCGGTCTTGATCAAGACCCATATTCTCTGGCTAGAAGAACCCTGGAAGTTGCGTGGACAGGAATCTGGCTGGACCCAAAGATAAAAAAGACTCTCAAAGTGAACGTTTTTAACGAGGCTACCTTACAACATGTACGTTAATCAACCCCCGCTTGCGCACATCTTCACGAACTAGTAGATTATGAAACTTTATCATCGCTCTGTTGGCGAAGGCTCTGATGATCAGATCCCTGCTGACCTCGCACATCACTTCCTTCTTGCAGTCTGCACACACCCGGGTGTGGGGGTATGCTTCAAGGATCGTGGCTGGTACCCGCGTGAAGCAGGGGACGATATGGGTGTCGCCCAGGGCGGCAGTGATGAGACAGTTCCTAAAAGTGCACGTATCTACAATAAGATTTTAGCACACCTGCTCAAAACCTTGAAAGTCAACGAGGACCCACGCCAACAAGAACTTGCTCTGAGGATCTTCTCGGCTTGTCCGGAGCTTGTTCACGGGTGTGTGATATCTTCGTATTTGTCGTTCGCATCTCTTTTAACAAATCTAGGTACTGGTCGGCGGCCTCCCTGACTCTGGAACCCAGGCTGTCCTCCAAGTGGATCGCAAACATCGCATTTTTTGGAAGTGTCATTTCGCTCCCCGTCCCAGAGGCATCATTTTTCCTACCGGGAAGTTCTTTGTATCTCCCTACCCCACCTCCCCTGCCGGCTTTCCTCGAGAATACATTTCCCTCAGTCAATACCAAAGCTCATTTTTCACGTGGCATCCTGTCAGCTTCCCCGTTGGTGCAACACTGTACCGCACTAGCGTTGGCGAAGTGCCTTTCGAAATATTGGGAACTTCTCAAAATTATTCGCAAGGTCGAAATTGACTTGGAAGAAGGTGAAACCAACGGACAATGGAAGAAACGAAGGAATGAACTTGAGCTCGAGGCGCGCCGGAGGGTTCCTGACTTTCAAGTCATCATCGCTTTCTCTCAGAAAGCTGGGGAAGACGTCCAAGTAGCTCCAGGGGATGCGGACGCAACAGCTAGATCATCCGGAAAGGTCCGCATGGCAATGCTGGCTGAGAGCTCGAGTCGGCTATTGTGGCTCTATCACCTATGTTTCCCCTCTTTAGTGGCCGAAGCACGATTCGATGTGGGCAAACTGCTGCAAAACTTATTTGACCACGAACTCGGGGCGAAACACACCGCGGGGTCAACATCGGGACTGGACACTCTGCGGCGGTTACATGTTCTTCGCTTATTGAGGGAGAGTGACCAATTCTTGTGGTCTAGCAAGTCTGGTGAGTTGTGCAGCTAGGAGACAGACGTACCCGGGATTAATCACCAGCGCTAGGAACACGCTCGTATATCAACATCCTCCTGAGTGCATACGCTTCTATCGACATCATGGCGATTCGAGACGAAATCAGGTCCCTGGTACGGCACGTCCTTTCTGAGAGCATACTTTTCGAGCATGATCCAGAGGAGATTTACTTTTGGTTATCCTCCTTGCCCATCGGCGTACGCCCGCTTGATGCGGAGACCCCTGATGGCACACCATTATTAAATGAAGAGGCCGCTGTTGTCAACTTCCTAGACGACTGCATACACCTCTGTCTCAGGGCACCTTATAGCTACATTGAAGGACTTCATGCTGCCAGTTCTGACTCTACTGCCACTAGTAATTATCAACATGGGGGAAACTCCTTCAGCCCACTCCTTGCGACCGTCATGGAACAAATTCCGTCTAGATTTGCAACTAGTCTTTTTACCTCAGATTTGTTGGCTATCGTATCTTTTACCCGGAGACTCCTCGTTCGACTTGCGGGGAAAGGGGAAAACTTAGGGCTTTTGGTTCGTCTTTCGGAGAAGCTCGCTTCCTTGCCCGTTGGTGAGACCTTGCTGGAGGACCATGCGGTCATTGCGAAGGCAGTCACACAAGAGGTCACAATACTGAAGAACACTCTCCTTTTGTTGGGCGACCCGGTTACTGACATACCCATATCCTTACTTGGAAATCCATCCTCTGCTTTAGCTGATTTTTTGGATAGGATTGAGAACACGCCCCTTCGTACGGCTCCATACTCTTTCCCATACCTGTCCCGCTAACCAACGCCTCTAGCGACGTCAAGCGCACAATGTAGGAGTTCGGCCTTCGAACTCGTTGACTGCGTACGCCCCATTGGTTCCTCGGTCCACAAAGAAATAGCGATACGGCTAGTTTCCTTCATGTCTCGCATTCATCCACCGGCACTGGGCATGCTTTTGACATATGTGGACCCGGGCCAACGGTTATTGCGGGATCTTCAATTCCTTACCTTGTTACGGCAAACACAGTCCAAGTGAGATTAAAATCATGTCTATTGATCTCTTTACCGATGTATTCCTCAGTGTCCCATTCGACTGGGCGTTCGTCCAGTGTGGACCAGAACAATTATCAGAGGGTCAATACCAGAGTTTTCTGACCAATATCATCCTTGATGACCCGATGCCGTTCTTCGAGGCGAAAGTTGCGCTTAACTTGATCGCCCATCGCCTTGACCCCCAACAGGGATGCTCTTCGACCGACAACGGTGTGCTCGTATTGATTGCGGATATTATGCGGGCAGGAAGAAACAGCTTTGACGCGGATGACTTCAAGAGACTTAAGGAGCATTTGTTTGGCATGCCTCAAATCAATGCGCTGTTCACATCATCGATGATTAGTGCGGAGATTATTGAGCAAGGTATTGAGTCGATAGCGCCATATGATTACATATCTTGATATTTTGGTTTGTAGGGATACAGCCAATTCTCGATGCGGCCGTGGATCCGACGAATATCGCTGACCGTAACTTGTTACTGCCTTTCAGCTCGCATTGGGCACGGGTCTCCTCGTCTGCCTCCCGTTTTACCGCGCTTTCCCAAGTATATAAGCAAATTTATATTTGTCGTTACCCTTTATAAACCCACTCAACTCGCTTCTTTAGATTACCCTCTGGCTTCCCTATATGGCTCACGAAGAAGTGCTCTCCATACTCGACCAAGCCATAGACAAGGAGGACGTTCTTGACGTTCTTCGGGCAGTTCTCTTGACCATTGAACGGCAGGTCGACGCGACTACCGATGATGTTCCTGGCTTGCGTTTGCGCCTTCCTCAGCTCTTGCGCCTGTATTCTGCGCAACCGAGCTGGACCCTTCTGGAGCGCCTAATTGCAAGAGCGGTCGATTCTGCCTGTACAGCTTGTATCGATGGAATCCCCACTGGTGTTAATGACTCGCCTACTCTAGAGTCACTTGTCGTTGCATCTTGCTCCCGTTGGGCAAAACGAGTAGAGTATAAAGGTGAAGACCTGGATATCTCCGTTTTCCTCAAGCGTCCTGAATGGACGCAACACACTATATCTATCATCAAAACCTTGATCTACGCCAGTGAAAGTTCCAGACAAGTTGTGCGCACGTACCTGGAATCCAGAGCGTCGATGAAATTACTTGCGCTACATCTCGCTCCTGTCATATGGCCGTGGCTCGATGCAAGCGATATTTCGGACATCGGATCGAGTGACACATGGAGAAATCATTTCAGAAAACTGACAGCGAGTATCATAGACACCCAGACCCCCCAGAACCATCGCCTCACTTGTAGACGGGCCGTCCTTGCAATGGTCCAGAAGTTGCCGTCTTTACGTCATGAGTTCTTCTCTGACCTTCTGGCTTGCACCAAAGGCATGTCTCCTGACACCTTGACGCCCGAAATGCTACGGTTGGGCAAACATTTGATCGAGATCTTACCTGGGGAGAGCGACGCTTTCGCTTCTTCCCTCCTAGACCATGCATTGGGATGGATATCGCGCTCTTTCGCTAGCCCTGACCCTTTGGACACCGGAATTGTCAAAGCTCTAGGTGCGAAGCTGTTGCCTCGAAGTGACTTTTACTGATGATGTGAGCAGGGAGTCTCGCGAAATGTTTCCCAAGTATCAAGTCGCACCTCACCGACGCTGTCTTGATGGTGTTGATCCAGAATCGGTTGTCTGATCCGAGGGCTCTCGATCTTGGGGTGACCTTGATCGATGCGACGCATCTAAAGGCATGTCCGTTGTGATTTGAATGGGGATATTTCTGACTCTAGAGTTCCAGCCATTACTCGTCAATCGACATCTCCAAAGTATCATCCAGCATGCCGACTTTTATAAATGTACAGAGGCGAATTTGGCCTCCCGAGATTCTATCATCCACCTAGTCTACACACTCTTTCTCAAGCACCCTACGAATACTTGTCAACCGAGTCATGTTCTTCCCCTTTCTCCCATCTATGGGGGCACGCTATCAATTGCTGACCGCCGACTCTTCAATATCTTTTCTCTTTTTGAAGAGACAAGAAGTATATCGGCGGCGTCTTTATTAGCTCGCGACGTTTCGGGTCTGGACAACCCGCTGGATGTTCTTCTTAATATCGACCCCGCCTCGGTCTTTCGAGCCTGTTTGTTGTTCCCCTCCTGGAGGAAATTGGATGATCTCGGACACCACCTTGACTTGACGCACCCTCTCGACGATCGTATTTGTGACCCTGTATTCGTAGCCTTGCTTGTGGCCCATGTTCTAGCTACACGACCGCCTTCGTCCACCGCGCAATGGGTCCAGTTATTCCGAACCAACGTCATGAGCCTACTAATCCGCTCGCTCTCGTCTCGTAATGGAATGCTCCGCGACACGTGCGTGGCCCAGATCAGCGCTATTGTGGATGCCCTACAGGTACGTCAACGCGCGTTGCGTTCGAGTCAGCCTATCGGACTTGACCGTCCCCGGATAGAATGCGGATATGCAGGAGAAGCCCCATGTCCTCTATATTTTGCACCTGCTGAGGGATGCCTTCAAGGAACCCATCGATGGAGGGCCATCCCCGCGGCTACCGTCATTCTCTACGTTACTCCTCGCTCACGCCCTGCGTGGCGTTTTCTATCCAGACCACTTCATTTACCCTCTCACTGCTCGCTTCCTTCTCCAACGGCCGGAGCTCGACACAACCGACGTTCCGATGTTGTATTCAATGTTGTACAGCAGTTCCGATGACTGGCGAAGAGAACGCAGTTGGATTCTGAAATTTATCGCGGATGCTATGCTTGGCGCTGGGGACGAAGAATGGAAAGTCTTCAGGCGGCGACATACCTGGGACCTGTTAGCTAGTCTGTTCCAGAGCGGACGGCAGGATCGAACTCTGAGAAATGAAATATTTGACGTATGTCCCGTTCTATTCTTGTCCTCTGGACAGAGCTAACACCTGTGTATCTGAAATAGATCTTGCTCAATCTCACAAATAGCCGACGGATCACCACATCACTTGTGCTCAAGTCGGGACTGCTATCATGGATCGAAATGATGATCTTGTCTCCGCGAGAAGACGAGGGTTTATTGTGGATGAGGGTCTTGGAGAACATCCTCGATGTCGTTGACCCTTCGAAGTTGGAGTCCGCTACCGGCGGCGAATGGCGCGCCGCGATCGGGCGGTGTATCACTTTACTTCAAGGGGATACTGGTACTTAAGGCCATCTCTCCTCTCCTTATGGCTGCGACCTAGGCTAATCATTTTCTGTTAGCATCGCCATCTCTCTTTACAACGCTTCGACTCAAGTCGCGCATCATCGTGAAGCTCGGTCTGCTGGCCGGTCCCACCGTTCCTAACACCCTCCTTTCCCAATGTCTTGTCTGCCTACGTCGTTTAGAGAGGGAACTGACTCTCCCGACGATTCCCATCACGCCAGGGACACCTCCTCAGCCACGACATACGTCATACAGCCATCGTGACGTACACACACCAGATTCTCACATCGTCTGGGGAGAAGTCGTTGTTAGTCTGTGGCGCGCCTCCATGACATTGGGAAGCTCTGGAAGGGCATGGGATGAACTCACTCCGAGGATACTCATTTGGAACCTATTGGTAGACGGCGAAGATCAAGTGGCGAAGTGGGCGCGGAACGAGGTGGTTCGGAACACGACTCGAACTACATAATACTTGTCCTTGAAGAGATCCATCGTTGTGCATGCCATGTATTGTTGGTGTTGGGTGTATTTGTGGTACTTGTGTAAAGATGGAGGGAAAACAGGTGCAACGAGGACGAGGTTGCTGTGCCCACCAACTCCGAAAGCACAGATAAAAACCTCGGGTCTTTCGGCCATCTCATTCCGGGAATTATTGCGAAGAACCGTAATCCCGACGGGTGACGGGACGACAAAGTGGCAGACAAATTGCCATAATACCAATATTAATAGGAGATGGGACGGCGTGATGAGAACAGTGACAAACAGCCAAGTTTACGACAAGCCAGTGGACCATCGTAACTTTGCCATCAAAGATTCCGATGCGCCACCAAGTGATTGGTTACACGAACACCTGGTCTTGATATGATACTGTACTGCCTACATACAAAAAGTCCTAAGGGCGTACTACAAACATAGGTCACTGTCAGGACTTCACCAACAGGTATAAATAATTGTGGGAAAGCGCACGGAATCTGAGACGGACCGGGATCATGAGGAAGGGTGCTGGATCAAGAGGATGAGGCAAATAACCTGCGACAACGTTGGACGCTAATTAGATTGATTGAGTTGGATAACGGGAGGACCTCATGGCAGTAGGGACGTCCAAACGTCGAGGATCGTCAAGTGTATTAAGTGCCGCTTCATATAGGGGGGTCAGAAACAGACAAACTTTGTCGATCAACGAGAGCAATCATGGTGGTTGACTCGGTAGAAGGCCTGTCATTGGGAAGAACGGCTGAGGGAGATGGGAATGATGTCCTAGGTACCATGGAAGGAGAAGTTGACCTACGCCTCGTCGCAGGGCGATAGTACTAGCAAAAGAGGAGGCAGACGTCGGTTGGGAGATAGTTGCCGCAGCCATGGGTGTGGAGTATTTATCAGGCGTCGCTAGGGAGATGATAGCGTGATTGGTGGTGGTTTGTGCTGATCGGGATTGGGTGGAGACAGCTCAGAGGCGCGACTTAACGACTCTGCCATGACGATTGGGTCAGGTAGGTCACCCCGTGAGGCCGAGCATAAAGTGGTATCATCTGGACGAGACGGACGCGGTGGGGTCCACAACGGGGTCACGATGAGGGACAGTGATGGAACCACCGGGGCGTCACGGTGAGTGGCTTCTCCAACTACCGGACGAGGGACATCTGGTCCGATGATTAGAGTTGTCGCAGAATGGGTCAGATGATAGCTGGCTGAGAATGTCGAAATTGGCCGCGGGATCAAAGAACGCAGGAAGAACATCACCGGTGGCTCTGCAACGCGATATAATGGTTGGCCACCTTCGACCACGTGACGACCCTTCGGCGTTGGCGCGCCACATCAGCACCTCACCGGCCTCACCATCAGCACCTCCTCGTCCTCCGCCTCCGCCTCCGCCGCCTCACCCTCAAGTCCCCTTTTGCCTCGCCTCAAACCCTGCTGCCGACGCCACGGGGGTCGCCCACTCTCGCCATCTCGAGCTGTCAAGACAACAGCATACGTGACACCTCGCCAGTCGGGCCCTCGCTCGGGACAACACACCGCCGGGCTCGCATTTTACTGTACTGGTATTCAGGAGCATTCAGTACACTCTTCGTACGTTTGCTATCTCCTTTTGCCTTAGACCTTTACTCTCTATTCTACACCTTCCTGTTATACTTTAGCCCTTACTGCCGACCGTCGCCGTTTCTTCTCACCTCGCGCTCGCTGTCGCACGTATAGAAACTCTTCGCGTACTTGTATATAACCCTCGCCTGCCATCGGCGAAGGAGACATCAGAGAACCCTCTCGATGCAATACACTTTCCATTCCCTCTCCGTTCGTGTGCCGCCGCCTCAAGCCTCTCGTTACGCCTGTTATGACCCCCTTCCGCGCGTTCTCATTCTCTCGGGAACGCGGCCTCTCCCTTCTCTCTTTCCCCCTCGCGCTTCCACTTTCCCTTCAGGATCGTGAACACGCCTCGGATCTCAGAGCTACCCCCGAACTCACAAGCGTGAACCTACCACCTGCGCCACAGTACTTTCAAATATGGGTGATTGGTCGGTTCTAACTCCATTAGAGATGACTCATGTGTAACTCATTATTCAGGCGTGTTGGTCACCGTGTTCTGTGAGTGCTTGTCTACATTGCCTCCGCATATCTGCGCGAACTGACCCGGCTGCACGAGGAAGGAGAGCGCAGGGACGTGTGGCGCGAACAAAACAGCCAACGGGTCACTTATTTTTATCCTCTACTCTATCGTTCTCTTCGCCCATTCATCACATTCCCTCTGTTCTCTCCAAAGCTGACTGTTCTTGACGCTTCCCCCCAACCTTTTATTCTGTTGTTCGCTTGATAGAGTCAACGGCGGATATGACCATTCGCCGGTTCGCTGGAGAGTACGGCTGGGAGGAAGGCTGGACCTTTTTTGACATTGGGATTTTGAGACTTTCGATCACTATACCTAGTTGTATTGATGGACTGTTTTTCTCGTAAGTGAACTATTTATCCCTGTATGCCCCGCTGTAACATGCTCGCGCGTGTGGGGTAAAGATGGGAGACTAAAGCCTTCCTAAGGGCTTCACACAACAGGACCGGCCTAATCTGTGGGTGTATTGTGAAAGTCAATGTAAGGAAAGTGTCTGCTCCTCTAGGACCGAGGAGCAAGGCTTAAATACAACCAATTTACTATCTATCCATTTATGTACTGGTCCGACGAACACCTGATTGCTTGATCGTGCATGATATTGATCTGATCAAGGCCGCCCACAGTTGAGGTAAGGCGACCAGTCGCCTTACACCCACGTCTGCCTACAATAGCCATGTTTCCCCCAGACTCATTCGCCCATCGTTCTTTTGATCTGACTTTCCTTTCTTGCATTCATCAAATTTGCCGTGGTTATCTCTTTTGCCTTGGGACGTACTGGACTGCGTCGATAGAACACACATTTTGCTACTCTTATATCGGCAGGCCGTCCGTTGTCAAGCAGTCCTGGGAATTTTCCGGTGAGTGAGGGAGTGTAATTTGTGGGTAGGGGGTGGAGGTATCCCAAATTGGACAGACAGACAAAGTAGTGAAAAGAAAGAGCACATGGGAGAGCTAACAGAGGACGTCATTTGTACTATCCCTCTTCCGTTCAAACCCGACCTCCGGTTTGAGAAGGCGTGATACATGGTGGATGACCAATATCCAGCGCGGCGACCCGAGAGCTGCCTTGTTATTTGACTCTGCGGGATTAATGGCAATAGCTGGGGAATTTGTCCTGCCAGAGAAAGAATAAGTCTAGTGCGATATCCTTGTTAAGTTGAGTGCAGAGCGAGAGTACTTAATACACTACGCAGTGGCGGCCGCCATTGCGCCCGGGTAGCTGAGTCAACGGCTGAGCGATTAGTACTATTAGTGCCCGAAAACAGCCTATACTTATGGGGTGAACTACAGGTTCGTTGCATTTGTCCTTGTTCTTGTGCTATTCAACATGCAATTTGAAAGCACAAACTATCAAATCAATTTAAGAGTCACAGTACATGTGTGTATCATAGAGAGTATTCCCTTTCGTTTACAGACATGAAACCAGCCAATACAAATCGGAGGAAATGATGAATAGCGGGAAGTAAAGTTAGTAAAGAGCAGTCATCAGAGACGATGACTAAGTACAAATTCTGTGAATTGCGAAATAGAATATTGTTTGTGAGGTAGTAAAAACTGCTCTTTGACCGCATTATGGGTATCAGAGTATTTGTATTGGGAACATGCCTGGTTTAAAGCTTCCTCGAGAGTTGGATGGGATGGGGAGGCATAAAAAAGGGAGGCACGGTCCAGAATAAGAATTGTCACTATTTTGGATGTTAGAAATTACAGATGCAGATGGATATAGCGGGAATGTACCGATCATGGTGTGATGTGTGTCATCACTAGATATACAGAGAGGCGGCTGAAAGATCATTGGTGAAGCCAAGATGAAGGCAGAAAACAATAACAACAGTACATTGGAGTTAAATGATCGTAGTTTAGACAATAATAGCTGCGGTGCAGGGAAGCAAAGAAGTGAGAACACAGGGCACAAGAAAATACAAAAGGAAGATTCACATTCTAAACAATGCAGAGAGGAAAAAACACGTTAGTACACCGAAAATAGATGAGCACATTGAAACGGCACTTACTCCCTGGAGAAGGCAGAAGGAGGGACAAGTCAGGACACAGAAAAAGCGACCGAGCAAGAGGCACTCACTTTCTGGAAATGGCAGAGGGAGGGACAAGTCAGGACATGGAAAGAAAGTGACTGAGCAAGGGGTACTCACAGGCTGGAGACGGCAGAGGGAGGGACAAGTCAGGACACAGAAACAAAGTGACCAAGCAAGGGGCACTCACGAACTGGAGACAGCAGAGGGGGGGACAAGTCAGGACATGGAAAGAAAGCAATTAAGCAAGGGGCACTCACAAACTGGAGACGGCAGAGGGAGGGACAAGTCAGGACACAGAAAGAAACCACTGAGGAAGGGTGCTCACAAACTGGAGATGGCAGAGGGAGGGACAAGTCAGGATACAGAAAGAAAGTGACTGAGCAA
>Ga0307512_10005394_pt1 | contig 13373 bp, 13 predicted proteins | sample 14_EM_MG_FD_200267 | JGI IMG/M metagenome (GOLD analysis project Ga0307512, IMG submission 200267) | Populus trichocarpa ectomycorrhiza microbial communities from riparian zone in the Pacific Northwest, United States - 14_EM | ecosystem: Host-associated > Plants > Roots > Unclassified | place... | reverse complement strand
AATCGAGTTACTCCCTGATAACGTCCTCCTGGAAATATTCAAGGCCTATGTGAATGAAGCCACATGGACAGAAGAATGGCATACACTAGTGCATGTTTGCCGTAGATGGCGAAATGCCGTATTTGCATCACCACGCCGCCTAGATCTAAGACTTCTCTGCACAACTAGAACTCCCGTGCGGGCGAGACTGGCTATTTGGCCTGCCATCCCTATCGCTATTACTGGCCGAGTTGACAGAACGGCCGCATCGTTGGCCGTGGTTGCTGACAACGTATTGACTGCGCTTGAGAACAAGGATCGTGTGTGTCATATCGACCTCAAGGGGATTCCAAATTCGCTTTTGGAAGCAATTGCAGCATCGCTGGCAGAACCATTTCCAGTGTTAACAGATGTGGCCCTCGAATCGAATCATAAAATGGAACCGGTGCTTCCAAATACACTCCTGGGTGGATCCGCGCCCCGTCTACGATCACTTCGGCTGTTTGGCATTCCATTTCCTGCAATATCGAAACTACTTTTGTCCGCCACTCATCTTGTTTCTCTTCAGCTCTGGGATATTCCACATTCCGCATACATTTCACCCAACGACATGGTAACTTGCCTATCAATGTTGATGAGACTCAATGTGCTTCATCTTGGATTCCGGTCACCACCGTCCTGCGCTGACCAAGTAACACCACGTCTGCTTTCTCCTACCCGTGTTGTCCTCCCCGCCCTTTCCACTTTGGAGTTCAAAGGCGGTAGCGAGTACTTTGAAGACCTTGCGGCCAACATCGATGCCCCTCAACTCAACACACTCTCGACATTCTTCTTCAATAAACTTATATTCGAAACCCCCCAGCTCGTCCAATTCATTTGTCGCACCAATGAGCTGAAGGCACCCAATCGGGCGGATGTATTCTTTCACGACGACTTTGTGAAGTTTAGCCTGTCCCCACAAACACAGACTCGGACAGCGAATTGCGGAGGACTCGGAATAGTCGTCGAATCTAGGGTGTCCGATTGGCAGCTTTCCTCTGTGGCACAGGTCTGCAATTCATTCTTAATTCCTCTATCCACTTTGGAAAATATCGCCATCTATGACCCAGAGGGCCTTTCACGATTCCCCTTTGGATTACATCGGCAGGAGGAAATGGACGGCACCCAATGGCTGGAACTTTTACACCCGTTTAGCGCTGTGACGAATCTGTACCTATCCAATCGGCTCTCACAATATGTCCTGCCAGCCCTGCACCATCACGAAGAAGAAGGACTTGGAATTATCGAAGTGTTGCCTGCGCTGCAAAATCTTCTCATAGAAGATTTCGTTCCATGGCTACCTGTCCGGGGGGAAATCAGGGAGTTTGTTGATGCAAGAGTGCGCTCTGGCCACCCCATGTCTGTCTACCGTTGGCCAGGGTTCCGTGAATGACGAGCATGTTTACCAATATAATCCGAACCACACAGTTTTTGCGGAAATAAAATCAGTAGTGCCGTAACTACGGTGATTGATGCGCGAATGCGGTTTACCAGGAAACAAACTTTCAGTTTGAGTCCCGTCAACCAAGGTGCCGCGGACTCAGTATGGCTTGTGGCGCCCGGCGTGCCAAGTCCTAGAACCTGTGCTTCATGAGGAACCCGCCAACGGTGGGAGCGTCTCTGTCAACAAATGTATTTGGAATCCAGAGTCTAAGTCTAAAACCTAGGACGAGTGGCCTGATGCATTTCCACCTTGTATGCTTCCGAGTCCTGCTTGTAACTCGGTAATCCCATCCGATTAAGGGTCCGTCCGAAGCTCCATGACGAGGAATCGCTGTCCACATCCTTGGGAAGAGGCTGGTGGGAAAGATTAGTGTGTATCTCTTGTCCAATATGTGACACTAACACAAGATGACGACTAATGCGTCATGGGTCACTGGCAGGAGATTTCGATACGCCCCCTGATGCTGTCCGCCTGGAAATATTCAGTGCCACAACCCCAAACCGTGGCGACGTAGTGCCGCAAGCATGTTAGTGCTTCACCTTGGTATGTGTAAGAGAACGCGTTACTCTTCTTTTTGTCTGGATGGCATAATGCTCCTGCGGGTGTGCAAAATACCGCAAGGCATCATATTCCCATTCCTCAGACCAAGTCTCAAACCTCAAACACAATCCCCGACGCGCCCTGGTCAGCTGGCGGCATTGCAGCAAACCCCAAGGCCTGGACGCAAAACCATGCGAAGATAAAACTGGTGCGCAAGTATCGGTGACCTTGTAGATGGCAACGGAAAGCGGCAGGAAATAAGGCGCAAGTGTGTACAACTGACATGTCGTGCTGCTGGTGACTTCTCGGGTTAGGATCCGGTCCGCTCCTCCGTCGGGACTCCGCAGCCACGGGCGGCAACACCCGGCTGAATTTTCGTCTTTTCTAAATCCTATCTCACTTGAGCTGGAAGAGTGCCTCTGGGTCAGTACGTGGCGGCATCTGACCGTTCCCTGGCTCTATGCGCCCCTTTTATTTATTTCTGTTACAGTGCCGTTTTATGTCCCCAGGCGCCATCCCTCGTCCTGCAGTGCTCTAACTTTTTCACCCGCCGCGGGGTCAAAATCTATCCTCGTTCTATGTACGCAGGCACAGGATTTTTTCCTGATGTATGGGTCCCGCGATTTACCCACAAGCTTCCAGTCTCTGCGTTACGTGCCTTCCAACCAACCACTTCTTGGGTAAACGTCGTTTTTACGACCCTTTGAATTGAGTTGACTGATGTATTTGTTCAAAATAAGGGGAAAGCGTGCACGAGCTCGGGTTCTGAGCTCTGTCTCACGGAAAGAGTATGGCCAGACACCACCCGACCACTTGCATTAATTGCAGCCTTTTGTGGTGGCTTCGGTGTTTACGTCATTGGCGGGATACGAACCGGATTGGGGATTGGTGCCGCTGATCCTTCCCTTTCATCGACAACGCCATTGTTCCCTTTGTCCCGTGGCACAGTATATATGGCACCTGGTGGTTACGTGCGAGAGACCTTCCCCTGTTCTGGAGGACCTCACAAGCTTCCTTTGAGTCTTCCAGTTGCATTTCGTGCTCTCGTCCACTTCAAGTTCTGCCCACTCGATCACACACTCTGCCCTACCTCGGAACCCTTCACGTCAAGCTAGAGGTCCATCACCTGCTCTCCCTGGCGCTGAACTCCCATTGAAAGTGTTCGCACCCGTACGTCAAGCGGGATTTACTGTTCCCATTTCTTAATCAATATCCCAAGTATCAGTGACCCTTATTGGGACAGTTTCCCTTTTCACAGGCTCCCAGTTACGTTTCGTCAGCACCCAATCCCTACGTCCTCGCACGACCCGGTTGTTGCCTGCCATTAACAACCCTTCCGAAAGCTCGTTTTGGCGGGTCGTCACACGCATCGGCGGACATGGAGGAACTAACCAGATGTCAAGGTTCGTTGATCTTTCGTGCGGCGCTTTGAAATGGCCACTGATCATTGTAACGTAGTCCCCGTTACAATCAATACGCTTGCTGACGAGGTCCTCCTCAACATATTTGATTTCTACGTGCCCGAAGTTGATGACGAAGCCGATTGGGAGACGTTGTTACATGTGTGCCGAAGGTGGCGGTACATCGTGTTTTCAGCATCGCATCGCTTGAAACTGCGGATTGTCTGCACCGCTGGAACACCTGCGAGGACGATCGTAGATGTCTGGCCAGCGTTACCGATCGTGATATGGGTGGTCAAATTTCAAGATGCGAACTTGGATAATGTCATCGCTGCGCTCGAGCACACCGATCGCGTCTCTGAAATCTTTATCGAAGGTGTTTCAAATTCTGCTATGGAAAGAATCGCAGCAGCGATGCGGCGCCCGTTCCCTTCACTGACGGATCTTTATCTCGGGTCATTCGACGAACCTCCGGCTGTCCTTCCCGACATGCTCCTTAGCGGATCTGCCACGCATTTACGATCACTCTGGTTAGACAGCGTTGCATTTCCGGCTTTACCGAAGCTACTTTTGTCTACCGATCACATTGTCAGGCTTCGCATCCAAGATATCCCTCGTTCCGGGTACATTTCCTCCAAGGCAATGGTAGATTGCCTCTCCTCGTTGACCAAACTTGAAGAACTTCAAATTACATTTCTATCCGCTCGAAATCTCCCCGGCAGAGAAACCCTACATCCGCGGTCTCAGGCACGCTCTATCCTTCCAGTGCTCACCTCACTTGTCTTCGCAGGCGGAAGCGAGTACCTGGAGAATCTTTACGCTTGCATAGATGCCGCCCGACTCAGATACGCCAATCTACTACTCTACCACCCATCCCCATTTCAAATCTCACAATTCTCCGTGTTCCTTGGTTGCGCGGAGCCGTTCGAAGGGCTCAATCAAGCACACATACACTTCCGCAGCATCTTCATTCATATCACGCTTTCTCCACGGGAAGAGACCGCGGATCGCTCGACGCTCGTGTTTTCAATCAAATACAGCGACTCGGTTTGGCAGCTTTGGTCTGTGAGAAAGTGCAGTCGACGATTCTTTCCTGACATCGAGAGTCCCGATCGCTTCGACGCCTGCTTGGTTGAAGACCGACTTTCACCACGTTGGGTAGATGACATGGTGAACGACAATTGGGTGGAGCTCCTGCGCTATTTCACCGCCGTGGAGGATCTATACCTATCCGAGGGAGTTTCGCTGTGTCTCGCACCCACCCTGAGGGAGTTCGCGGAAGATGGTGTCACAGAGGCGTTACCTGGGCTCAAAAACCTTTATTTAGAAGAACTCGAACCGTCGGGACCTGTCTGGGAACCTCTTCTAATGTTCGCCGCCATGAAGCATCTCTCCGGTCACCCCATAGATGTCCAATGTTGGGTAAGAGAATAAAGTGAGAATCAACTCCGTCAGGATGTTGATAACAGTTTTTTTATCGATTTCTTTTCGTGGCTACGACCAGTGTGGTCTACTTACCGCATCCCCTTCCTCCTTTCACTCATTGTTTACTTCTGGAATACTGGCTACTGTACGTTTGCTACGACGACTGCGCCCGGTCTCCGCAGGAGTGTCGTCTCGATTATCCTGTGACATACGATGCGTAGTGTTGGATGAATGAAACCGCGTGATGAGTCCAGAATTGGGTGTAACGCGGCCAGTCTTGTCTACGTGTCGGACGATGTAGGCAGTGGTGAGGATCCCACGTGACATGCGTCGTGAAACCAAGTTCTACAGTATGATCTAAATTTGGAAGGGCGTTTCACAACAGGAAGTCGCATCGCATGACATTGGGGTCATAGATTGGACGTTCCGGTGTTACTATGTCAGTAGGGAGATGACCTCTGAGGAGGTTGTACCATCACGTATGCGCGTTTGCACTAATTGTGTTACACTTCCCAGGCAACCTGGCTTGGGTGCAATACCCTAGTCTCTTCGAGTTGGGCAAGTGCGGCTGACACCGCCCCGTAGTCGGCTCCAATGAGATGGTAAATATATTGAGAAGGACATGATCTTGATTCATCTGGGACTCTAGGACTGAGCTGATAATACTACCAGGACGGCCATGTCAGTCAAATTCACCAACGTCTCCTGCTGCTCTTCCGACCCCCGCCGACCAGCCCCAAGCCTCTCGTCTTCCTTCTCTCATTGGCAGACCCCATATATCTCGGGCCTCACGGACTATTTTCGGTGCCTTGATTCGCAACTACAAATACACAACAAGTACCTCCACTGGTCAAATCCGAACTTCTTGGGGGTTCGTGCGGAATGTTGTCATGTTAATGACTCGAGACTCAAGAAGAACTTCGATGACCTTGGAGAAGGAGAAATACGTCATTAGTGTAGAAGCACAGCAGTTGGGGTCTGACTCGGAAAAGTGTGAGAGACATCAGTTAGCGCATATGGGACAATCTGAGGGCGAATGTGTGTACAGAAATTGAAGACACTCTGGGCTGGGGCTCTCTCTCCAGTTTCCCGAGGTAATGCTATATGATGGTAATAATAAATATGGCTCATGACATGCCTTCAATAAACTGGTGTACCAAGAGCGCGCAAGCTGGTGATGACGATGTACGGTTCATTGGCTGCAGCCGATCACGATCCCGAGTCGAGTACGAGTTCCGAGTTGCGTTGTCGCCCAAAACGCAAGCAACGACATGCCCAGGACGGATCGATCGATAAAATCGTCTAGAAAAAGATGCAGCACAGGATGTGTTTCTCACAACCAAATCCCCATTTCCCGTACGTTCATGCCAAATGTCGATGGCTTGCTCGGAGGAGGACTGCAATGTTGGTACTGATCAGGGAAAATTCCTATATGGGTCAATAGAAGAAATTGCTTACTAGGGGCATCGCCTACGGCAACATCATCGCATTCATCAAACCGTGACTGCATGTGGGCAAAATGACTGTAGTGCAGGATGTGACTCCACGCTTGTGAGTTGGAGGATTTCTTCAGATCCGAGGCAGGTTCGCAATCCCGAAGGGGAAGTGAAGGCGCGAGGGAGAGGAGAGGCCGCGTTCCCGAGAGGCCGACCGAGAATGCGCGAAGGGAATCATTGTGGCAGGGTGTAAAGAGCGTCTTGAGGCTATGGCACACGAGTGAGAAGAGAGGGGGAGATGGGCTGTATATCGGTCTCTGTGACCGACGACGCTGGCCGTCCCATTGGCAGAGACCAGGCGAGGGGTTAGATACAAGTATGCTACGCGAGTAGAGGAGAGCGGTGTTGTCTTATGTCCGATGGCTAAGCAGAAAGCGGAAAAAGGAAAGAGGGGGAGCGGGGGTGCTAAGATGAAAGAATGGCAAGGAAACGTACGAAAGAAAGAAGGGGAGATCCTAAATCATCAACTACGAGTCCGGCGATATGTTGTCCCGAGTGAGGGCTCGACTGGCGAGGCGTCGAGTCCGCTGCTGTCTTGACAGCCCGAGGCGGTGGGGTGGACAATCTGCGTGTCTTCGGTAGCCGGGCGTGAGGAAGAGATCGAGGAAGGCAGAGGAGGCGGAGGAGTGCGGAGAGAGGCAATGGTGGTTGAACACGTCGGCACTGCGTGCAAATCAGACTATTCCACTGAAGAATAGTTATAGAAAACTTTAATTAATTGTTAAACGATTCTAAGTGGGTAATATGTGGAATTGTTTAACTGTTTGTAATTGGGGTTGATAATATTTAAACTTTTTTTTTAACGGTTTCTAAATAATAAAACCCTTAGAATCGTTTAACAATTAATTAAAGTTTTCTATAACTATTCTTCAGTGGAATAGTCTGATTTGCACGCAGTGCGGGGTAGCGCGCTCGCCGAGGATGTCACGTGGTCGGAATTGCCCGAGGCCTGCAGCTAGTTGCGTGCTCACATTTGCCGATCCTGTGCCGTGTTCAAATTTCTGGGGTTGGCGCGGTTCATTTCTCCCTAGGCGCCGTAGTCCCCCCACCTCTAGAATTCTCACCTGTACGTGGAAAGAAAATTCATTGTGCCTATTTTTGAAGTAACGAAATTTCAGTGTGCTATTGGTAATTCCGAGTCTGATCGACGAGATCTCGGTCATCAAGTCTCAGTCTCCCAATCAGATCCTGCAACAACCAAGTCGCCGCTTCTCTGTATGACTGTAATGTTGCCTCACACGGACGACCCTTCCGAATACTCATCGATGGTACATCATCTCACACATTTCCGGATGGCAGAGAGATCAACCACACAAGATCGAGGTACTGTATATCTTTTGCTCCACTCCGCAAGGGTCGTTGATCATTGCAATGTAGGCAAGGTTACAATCGACATGCTTCCTGAAGAGATCCTCCTTGAAGTATTTGCTGTCTACATGTGCGTGGTTGAAAACAATTACGAATGGGAGACGCTGGTACACGTGTGCCGGAGGTGGAGATCCATCGTGTTTGCAGCACCGCGTCGCCTGAACCTGCAACTTCTCTGCACATATCGGACGCCTGTGAGCAAGATGTTGGATATCTGGCCAGCATTGCCCATCGTCATAAATCTTGGAAAGTGCGACGAAATCAACAACGGTGTCCGTGCTGCCCTCGAGAAACACGATCGCATCTGTGAGGTCCATGTCGACAGGGTGTATGAATTCGAAGAACTGGTTGGAGCGATGCAGGTCACATTCCCTGCACTGACAGATCTCCATCTTTCCATGTGGGATGGCACAGCGCCCCTTCCCGAATCATTCCTGGGTGGATACGCCCCAAATCTACGATCCCTCTGCTTGTCGAGCATTGCGTTCCCGGCATTACCAAAACTGCTTTTATCTTCCCCTCGCCTTGTCAGTCTTTCCCTTGATGATATTCCTCATTCCGGGTACATCTCCGCCGACGCAATGGTCGATTGCCTGTCCTCATTGACTCGGCTCGAAACCCTTCAAATCCTTTTTGAACCTTCTCAACCTCGTCCCGACCGAGCAAGCCGACGTCCATCCCCTCTGACACGCACTGTTTTTCCTGTTCTCAGCGAACTTTCCCTCGCAGGAGTAACAGAGTACTTAGAACAAATTTTGGCCCACATAGAAGCACCGCTCCTCGATTCTGTTGATATCAGATTCTTCGATCCGCCCATCCTTGACATTTTCATCTCACGAATTGCGCCATGGATTGGTCGCACGGGAAGATTTGAAGCATTCGACCAAGCATACATGTTCTTTTACCATGAGGCCTCCTTCGACGTCGTCCTTTCTTCACAAAAAGAAACCACCGGTGGCGAGATGCTCACGTTGTCACTCCAATGGGAGGACTCGGGTTGGAAGCTTCAGAAGTTGACCGATCGCCCTTTCACACTCTTCTATCTCTATGCCATCGAGGGCGAAGGTTTTCTACCAAATTGGGCAAAAGACTTGGCGAATTCCCCGTGGCTGCACCTTGTGCGCTTTTTTCCTGCCACGGAGTGCATTCCGAGTTCTCTTTAGAGAACGAGGTATTTAAGCCGTTTTGTCCCGCTGGGATTTTTTGGTGCTCACCGTGCGAAAATTCCGCATAATCGTTGCGGCCGTTGCCGTTTTTTTTGTTGTGTGTTGTTGTGTTGTTGTTGCGTGCTGGTGTGGTGGAAATTCCGCATAATCATTGCGGCCGTTGCCGGTTTGTTGTGTGTTGGTTGTTGTGTTTGTTGCGCTGTGCCAGCAGTGGTGGAAATTCCGCATAATCATTGCGGCCATTGCCGTTTTGTTGTGTGTTGTTGTGTTATTGCGTGACTTTGGGACCGCACATAATCATTGTGGCCATTGCCGCTGTGCGTGTTTGCACGTGCGCGACTATGGATCAATCGTTCCGGCCATTGCTAACGGACTCTCAGATCTCATCCCCCAAAGGGACGTTATGCCCTCCGTGTGGGCCTTAAAACAGAAATTGGTCGCAACATCAACGGCATGACGGGGACGATAGGTTGGGAGATGGAATATGGGTCTCAGGTGTGTTATTGACTTTTTCCTGGTGGTTCCACCGACATTGCACAGCTAGGTTTTTCTTGTGGGTGATGATGCCCGCTGTGATGTCCACGGCCTCAAAAGGTCTTTTCGAATCGAAGATTCCCCCCTCAACCAACCCCCATCCTGGATTAGGACTGCGCGCCGTCATCGTATAGTACGGCTATTCATCTCCTAACCATGGCTTCTGGGCCATGCATCAAGCCCTAACCCACTCGCTGGTATCCTCACACGTCCTCATTGTCGCCATCAGGTTCACTGGCATCACTGCCCCATCAGTGCCATGTGTGGGCCTTGCCTCTCACCCTCTTCGTCTCCTCTGTCTCTCACGGTCTCACCTTCCTTCATTGTCACTCCTTTCTTCGCGCTCGAACATTTCCCCATCACAAATAACAATCCCTCTTTTTCACTGAATTTACCGAGCATTTGATTGACACGGGGGCCGATCAGCACCTTGAAACTCATGCACTGCATGATACATCGAACCTGTTCACCTCTACTTGTAGCGTACTTTTATATAAACCCTCTTGCCGCTTCCAAGCATGGGATGGTGGAACCAATGCAATAGTCATTTCCCCCTTCTTGCTCATATGCCCCTACCTCAAGACTCTCGTTACACCCGTTATGATTTCCCTTGCACTTTCTTGGCTTTCAGGAACATGGCCTCCCCCTTCCCTCTCTCTGTTGCGCCTTTGCTTTCCCCCTTGGGAACATGGACCTGCTTCGAAGTTCGGACCTGACCTCTCCCAAATCCCCAACCCCCTAGCAGCATGGACTTTCCACCTGCGATATAGCACATACGCCGTTCGCGATCGGACAGATCACTTAAGGTAGATGGTGTTGCAGGAGGGGGAGCTGTCATTGGGAGTGGCCTGCCCTTGGTTGTACCCAGGGTGCATGTGCAACTCTTTTCTTCACACCTTTTGTTCTTTACAGAAATAGTACCTACAGGATGGGTTGTGGTCTAGTCAGATAATACGGAGCAGACGGCTTCTCAGCCTTTGTGACCTGAGTGAAGAGGAAATCGCACGGGGACAAGAGAACCGAGTAGGCATGGAATGGATGGCTGAGTCACTTTAAAGGGTGTGTTTGAGGCGGGCTGTGTGTAGCGACAACATCTGACAACGGTTGGTTGGTTTCGATGTCATGTCCCACGTTTGATCAAGGACGCGCACCTAACGACGTTCACTCCCAGCATCTAGTATCAGGCCATTCCATCGCATCTTAGTTCCTGGGACGGCATCCTCACCGACATCGAAGTACCTCAAGGAAGCTAGCCTGGCGTTCACCGCTGTCATGCCACTTGGATTCGCCAACGTCGGATCGAAGAAGCCTTTCTGCCCCCTAGTGGTGGCCATCGGTGTGGGGCCCGAGACCGTGGTCTTTGAGGACGTGAAGGCGGTCACCCAAGTCCGTCAAGATCAACATCCTCGCCAAGGCCAGCTTCGACAACATCGATGTAGCTGTGTGGCAATTCACGTCCCTCTCCGGTTCTGGACCCAAGCTCCTGTCTCTCGACCCCGAGCTCGACGGGCCCATCACCGAGTTCCGGCACCCGTTTGCATCTACCCTCGGCATCGCCATGGCGCCCCTCAAGCAGCCCGGGTCCAAGGGCTCTCTTGGCACGTTGCTCACCCACAGTGACGGCAATGAACTCCTAGCTCTAACTGCTACCCATGTCATGCGCCCCCCTCCACCCCCCCACCCCCGATGTTTCCCGATGATAAGGGTTTGTCAGTACAGGCAACCGCAACCGACAGGCACCGCGACGAGATCATCGCCCCGGGTATGAGGCGTACCGGCTCGGAATCAAGGGGATCCAGACCACCACCAAGCTTCCAAGGCGGAGGAGCGGAGGGCCCAGGGACTGCAGGGTCGGCTGGATGGTGGCACGGTAGATATGAACGGGAGGATTATCACTGGGATCAGAGCCGCTGGGCAGAATGTGGAGATTGCAAAGGACGCCATCAGGCAGCTGGACCTTCCCACAGCCACGTCACCCAGTATGTGCATATCCCCGACAACCACTGCTTTGGACACGTCTTGTATGCTGACCCCATCGGTGTCTCCTCTGGGTCCGACGGGTACACCAGGGACTGGGCTGTTGTTGAGATCCGAAAGGACGCGTTCGCCAATGATTTCCAGGGCAACACGATTTCTATCAGTACGTCTCCCATCTCGCTAATAACTACTATGTTGTTTATACTTTATCACACAGGGGACAAGCTCCAGGAGCAAACATTCCTGGATTTCATGTTTCCCAATGCCGTCGGCTGTGAGGACTGTGGATATTCAGAGCATGGCCTTCTTTGCCTCTGCAGCGTCGTTCCCTTGAACGAGATTCTCAACCCCAAGCAGCTCGACACCAACGGCGACCCAGCCATGGGGGTGGTCAAGAACGGGAGGACTATAGGAACGGCTGCGGGTTGGTTGAAGTCCCTTGTTCATCATCAAAAAGTCCATCAATGTCGAGTTCACGTCTGGCGAGCTCACCGCCGTCCCCTACTCCGACGTGCGTGGGGCCTTCTCAGATGGAGGCGACTCGGGCTCGATCATCGCCGAGCGGGGTTGCCACATTGTCGCCCTGCTGACTGGCAGCGGTGGCGGCGGCATCACCAACGCTACTGACGTCACCTTCTGCATCCCCTATTGTGAGCTCGAGAAGCACATCGAGGTTTTGCCTGGCGCCCGCCTCCTCGATTTGGTTCGTGCATTCCTCTTCCTCTTGTCTGCACGTACACATTGACCACCGGTCTCTCCCGGATTATAGGCTGGTCTCTAGTCGCGAGCTCACACTCAGCGCACATATACCCCGTCTCACCTCATCTTCTCTCTTCGTCTCGTCTCGTCTCGTCTTCTCTGTCTTGCCCCGAGTCACTGTCAAGACGACTCACAGGTTGCCCACACGAGCGCCGACACCACACATGACTGAGACACATATGGTTATGATGCCCATCTGGGCCGCCGTCGTTGAAGTCCTTCAAGCTGGACCGCATTGGAGGGGGGATGGTCACGCGATCACACATGATGCGCGAAGCACACTGTTAAAGGAGACATATGGTTATAATGCCCATTGGGGCCACTATTGTTGAAATCCTCCAGAAAGACTGTACCTTAGTTGTGTTTAGTGTAATGTACTTACTGTATATGTATGGGATGTACTGTAGCTACAATAAAAGTATAATATATTGTACTTCAACACCTGAAAGAACTCGGATATGCCATACAAAGTAGTGGCCCACTAAAACCAAGTGTACCTATCCCAGCAACTTGCTGTCCGTGTCACACCTGCTCTGCAAGAGCTTACCGAGGCAGGGGTAACAGAAGTATTACCTGTCCTACGAAATATTTTCGTATGAAATCTCGACTCATTAGGACTTGTCCAGGAAGCCCTTGGGCAGTTTGTCGCTGCACGACAGCTGCTCTCTGGGCACCCCATAGATGTCCAATGTTGGGTTAAGTAAGGGGAGAGAGACCAGGACGTCGGCAAAGGGTTTTGATCACTCTGTTTCGTGCGGTACAACTTGTATCTATTTGCTATATCCCATTCTCCTTTGCTCACTGCGGACTCTTGGAATACTTATTACTGTACTCTCGGTACTATGACTATACAAGGGTGAAGCCAAGAAATGAATAGAAGCGGGGGCGTACAAGATGCGGAGTGAGGAAACCAGGTGAAGAAATGGACGGTGTTGTGTATCAGCCCATACACCGGAGAGTAGAAAAGTAGCGAAGATAACGATGATGAACGAAATGAAATGGGGATGGAGGGCGACATACTGCATGCGGTAAGGTACGCATGGTCGCGGATGAAACAGGGTACGGTGACTTTATAGTAAAAAGAGGGTCCGGCGTGTCCAAGCAGGATGAGGGAGGGGTTCAGGTCGGTTTCGATGAGATATGCTGGAGGGCGGACGTGGAGCGAGAGATGAGATCTGTGAGAATGCACAGTCGAATGGAAACATTGAGGCCTCGACCAGTGTCGCAGGCGCTCGAAAATGCTCGT
>Ga0307512_10005392_pt1 | contig 13378 bp, 11 predicted proteins | sample 14_EM_MG_FD_200267 | JGI IMG/M metagenome (GOLD analysis project Ga0307512, IMG submission 200267) | Populus trichocarpa ectomycorrhiza microbial communities from riparian zone in the Pacific Northwest, United States - 14_EM | ecosystem: Host-associated > Plants > Roots > Unclassified | place... | reverse complement strand
GGGGATGGGGGAGCGCTGGTGATGATATATTGGGGGCTGTCAGGGATGTTGAGGAATGGGTAGTTTTCAATGTCTTCAAGGATGGGCCAGACAAGCTCGGGGGTTGGGGAACGTAGGACAGGAGCAACGGGTGACGGGGATCTGTAAGTGTCAACAGGGGGACTTGGGAAATTCCAAGTATTGTGGTTAGACTGGAGGACTTCGAGGACAGCAGCGGCGGTGTTGGTGACGTTCTGCTGATATATGTTATTGAGGGCCAACCAGGAAGCAATGGAGATGTGGGAGAGGGCAGGGGAGGCAACGACGGTGGACTTGGAGGTAGTGAAGGACACTTCACTTATACAGTTAGCTCCACTTAATAGACTGTTCTAATGTCGAGACCTACTACTGTTTATGAGAGTAGTGTGGTGATGACAATATACTTGAGGTGGAGGTAACTGATGAGTAGGCAAAGGTGGGCAATGTAGAGAGTGAGGAGAGCAAAGAGAAACTGAGCTTGTAGGGGCTCAATTGTGGGGGGTAGACAGGAGAACAGTCTGAGGACTGTTTGCTCAATTTCACAGGTTTTATATACTAATACAGGGTGGTCTGTGCATACATGTTTAGGGTAGGCATACATACTCAAACAGGTGGCCCATACTTTAGGGCAGGTACAAATACAGGTAACAGGTAAGCAACTTTACTGCACTCCAAGGTCTTGTGACTTGTTTGTTGATTCGTTGGTTTGTTGATCGTTCCCACAGTTTTCCACATGCCGATCAACAGGCTAGGCACACATCTGAAATGCGTACAATCAGGTGATCGTGTAGCAACTTGTGATCGCATTGATGACCAATCCCTTGGTAGGTCATGTGGTACTTTCCTAGGGTCATGTGCTTGTATATCACGTGATCCCAAAGTTGTCAAGATGTCACGTGATCGAACATGTGATAAGTCAGGTGATAGTTTCCCAGGGTCACATGGTCGAAGAGTGGATTCTACCATGTGACTATACTTTAGCTTAGGGGCGGCTTTTGGAGAACTTGGACTTGGGATTCTTTGAATGCATGATGTCGTGGACTCCGTCCTCGACATCATGCCATCAGATTGGCTGTCAGATGTCAAGGTAAACTGGGAGTTCATTGTGTTCTCACAACTAATCCCATTCTCTGTCCAGTTCCCTTCCTGTTAAGTACCACCAGTTACTTACTCTTCCCTTAGAGGTGGTCTTGGAGGAATGTAGGTGCCCTCTGTTGCAAATCGTCCACAACTACTGCTGACTGATTCAATATAGGCCAGATGACCATTGACACCCTCCCTGATGAAGCCCTCCTAGAAATATTCAGTTTCTATCTGGTTGAAGTATCCAAACCACAGAGAGCCATGGCATACCCTTGCTCATGTCTGCCAAAGATGGCGAAGCATTATCTTTGCATCGCTATGTCACCTAAATCTATGAATTTTCTACACACCCAAGAGACAAGTAAACGTGATATTGGACATATGGCCAAACCTCCCCATACACATATTGGCCTGTAGATACAATAAATTGTGGCACAGTGTAAATAACCTCATTGCTGCACTTGAGCACACTGATCACATATGTCAAGTTCAATTGTATGGAGAGGCTTGTGACTTGGAAAGCATTTTATCAGCAATGCAGAAACCGTTTCCGGCTCTAACAAACCTTGATATTGATTCCTCTGATTATGCTTATATGGAGGAGATGTTGGTATTACCCCAGGGGTTCTTAGGCAGCTCTGCACAACATCTATGATCGTGCCATTTATCAGCCATTGATTTTCTGGGGATATGGAAGCTGCTTTTGACTGCCAATCACCTTGTTACTCTTTGTCTTTGGCATATTCCACATTCCATATATGTGTCGCTGCCTGAGGGAATAGCCACATTCCTATCTATGATGCCCAATCTTGAATCACTTTCAATTGGTTTCTGGTCCCCTCAATCCCTCTATAACCAGCCTGACCAGCCAAACCAACCTCTGTCTCCTCCCAAATGTGTTGTCTTACCCTCTCTCATGACATTTCACTTCCAAGTCACAAGCGAGTACCTCAAAGATTTTGTATCCTGGATCGATGTTCCCCTACTTGACAAGGTTGATATCGCATTTTTTGATCAACCAGTATTCAACACCCCACAGCTCCACAATTTCCTCACTCGTATTGAAAAGTTCAAGGCACACAGTCAAGGAGGTGTGGTAATTTGGGGATCCTCTATCGAATTCAAACTTGAACTTGGATCCCTCTCATTCAAGTTGGGAATTTTATGCAGAGAGTTAGATGGGCAAGTTTCGTCTATGGCACAGCTCTGTGGTTCATCCTTGCATCTTCCTTCCACTTTGAAATGCCTCAACATCCACAAGTCTCCATGAGCACTACTCCCAGATCAGCAAGACATGGTAGAGAACCATCAATGGCTGGATCTTTTACACCCCTTTACAGGTCTGAATGATCTGCACCTAGGCAAAGGACCTGGGCTACATTGTGCACTCACCCTGCAAGAACTTGCAGGGGAAAGAGTAACAGAAGTCTTGCCTGTGTTACAAAATATTTTTGTACAGGAGCTCGAACCATCAGGACCAACACAGGAAGCCCTGGGGCAATTCATTGCTGCACGACAGCTCTCTGGTCTCCCTGTAGTGGTCTACAATTGGGACGGATGGTCGTAAATGTGTGGGAGGTCTGACCCAAAGATTGATATGTTTTCCTTCCTGCTACCTTTTGGTGTTGTCGATTTACTGCTTACTACCTGCCTTTTTATCACTCTTGAGACTCTAATTGGGTTTCCTCCAATTACTCTCATGATGTCTTCTTACTCTATGTTATTCAAATGGGACTGTTGCTGCCAGTGTACTAGTAGCAGGACAGCCATCACACAAAATACAACATTGTTTTGAATAACAATGATTTGCTGCAGATCAATTAGGTCACATTGGATAACAATGCTAGTACTGACTATTCAATATTGTTCATGTCTGAGCCTACAGAATCTTGGATGAACAGTGATGTACATGGCATGTGATGTTTGAATATAGTATTTCAATAAGGAAAATATAGGTGCATATGTAACTGGGGTTGGTGCAGAGACTTGAAAGAACATCTTTTGGTTTGAATCCTTCCAATCTGAGAGCCCCATTTAAATACACTGTCACTTGTTCCATCTACCCAAGTGTTTTAATATCTGTACCAATTTCACAACATGGAGGCAGAGTGACACTATCACCATAGCAGGGGGCATCACCAATTCAGGAGGATTCTGATAACGCCTTGTGAGTTGATATCAGCTGTTGTGAGCTGCTATATGTGGTGTGATTTTCGTGTGGCGCTTGCAAGGCCTCATAAGGCCCTGTTATATTAGACGTGCGATGTACTTGCGTCACAACCTTACTTCGGCTGTATGAGTTTGATGCCATCTGGCAATTGCATCATGAGACACTATGATCATTTATATGAGCATGAGTCATTCACAAGGTCCTGTCTCATTTGGGGTGTGATGTATTGGCGTGTGAGTCATTCGCCATCATGTATCCCATGGACAAGACCAGCACCATCTGTAATTAGATCTACAAGTAGATCCAATATCGTTTAGATGGCATGCACCCAAAATGATCTTATATTGTACACATGAGACCAGTATGGTCTCAAGACAATGCATAAGGTCTTGTTGACCTTGCAACGAACTCATGCAAAGCTGTCAAGCTTGTATGGTACCCATGACTTAATACCAGAATAGTCCTATCACACAAGAATGGCTTAAATCAAAACATTCGAATTGGGTTGTAATGGATTATACATTGGGGCAACCTAGGTACAGAGGATCATTGCGAGCACATCTGAGAGTCTTAAATGTACCTATTCCTCCACACCAGGATTTGGAGCTCCTTGGCACTCCTCTCCCCTACGACCATTGCTAGCACTCCTTGCATGAGCCTTCTGAAGCCACCTCCAAGATTCCTGCATCGCCTTTCATGAATCCATGGTGCTTCCCTTGCCAACACTGGGCACAGGAAAGACTTTGCTAAAATGTAGTGATGATATATCAGAGAGGGTTTCTGACACCAGATATCAGACTTAAATGTATCTATTCCACCACATGAGAAGTTTCTCAGCACTCCTCTCTGCTACTTCACCTTCAGGATCCTTGAAAGTGTCAACAATAAAGTTATACAATGATGGAAAATGATAGCTGGCAATGTGCTTCTTCCCAGGCCACTCTGGTGCACTGGTCAGTGCAAAAACAAGCTTTGAAAAAAAAAGAAAAAATTAGCAAATGACAAGAATAAATCTGTAGGGCTCGATGGACTTGGGTTGCTGCATATGCAATCAATCGCCCAGTGACATGGCAATCCATGTGAAGCATGGTGGCAACGTTGCGTCACCTAGTTGTGGGTTTGGACTCTGAGTTCTCATCAGAGGCAGATGATGGGGATGTAAATATATGCTGGTAAAACTGAAATAAAGCAATTGTCAGATGCACAGTGTGGATGCAAGCACTATAAACTTGAGACCTACTGAAATTCAGTAGTTTCACATACTGAATGGTGTGGAAACACCTTAATTTCAGTAGTTAGTATGTAAAAAAGTCGGAGTAGAATATGATCAAAGTACTGAACAGTGTGGAAACACCTTAGTTTCAAGTGATAAAACCCTGAATTTTAGGTGTTTTGCCTACTGAGATTCAGTAGCTGTTGCGTTCATAGTGAAGGGCAAGAACTTATGCACACGAGGAGAGGGCCTTGCAGAAAGCTGACCTGAGGAGAAGCAGGATCTCCCTTCTCCTCCAAATAAAGGCATTGAAGAAAGAAATTTGATGCAAAGTTGAACCCTGGGGCAGCATTCCAGAGCTTGGCATGTACACTGAATGGGACAATTAGACCATCAGGAAGAAGAAAGGTGAACAAATGATGTACTTAGGGTCATCCCAATCGTAGTCAATAGGGCAAAGTAGGCCACCTGTAACATTGTTACCGATGCCACAATCCTTCTTTAATTTGGGAGGGAGCCATCATGCCGCGGTTGTCTGTTTGGGAGGATCATGTTGACTGCGAGCATTGAGCCACTCAGCGATGACAGCCTTGAGCCTGCTGGTGTTGTCGCTACATGCATCGTTTGCTTCTGATTGCAACTTCATGTTGATACCAATCAGATATTATTGTGGTGGGTTGTCAGGAAATAACATACTGGGGAGCAGAAACTATTTATGTTCTCTGTGGTGTTGGCTTTTTGTTTGAAACCAGGGATCAGTTTGTTCAACTTCCCCAAAGCACGGTAGCAGCACTTGTGGCTGGGGTGTGGTCACAGTGTTAGTCATGTTGATTGTTGAGTGACAGTCATTGTGGGAATGTAACGTACTCCTGGTGCTCATCTGCAATATCATTGTCTGTCATACCTATGAAGTCACTCTTGTTGACTCTTACCATCTCCTCTGGACTAAGCCTTCATGATATAGCATGCTTGTTAGCCTTGTCCAGCAGCTTGGGGAGGTCATGGAATAGGTCTATAATCTTTTGTATGCCTCGTCCTGGTTGCATGGGTGAGGTGACTTTCCTGTTCGCCACAAATGTGAGATCTATGTCGCATTGCCCTGGTTATCAAAGGAGGCTTACTGTTGCTTGGCTGGCCTTTCAAGACCATCACCATCTTCCTGTGCACTGCTGCTACTATTGGCCCTTGAACAATGGGCAGTGGTGACCTTGTCAAGCATAGATCTCATGTCACGCACCATCTGTAAGTCTGTATAACCTTCCATATCCCGCTGGGGGGAATTGGCATCCTGCGATGACACCGGAGAAGGCATATTGGACGACTGGGTGGATGACTGGGTTGAGCTGCTTCGACTCGAAGCAGTGGTATGCCCTGAAGCATTGGTATGCTGTGCCATGAGGAGACAGATAGAAGGGGGGGTCAGGTGGGGGGGACTTAGATGGGGCAGGCTTTTTTTTTGGGGGGAAGCCACCTTTTTTATACTAGGCCATCGGAGTCCTTAGTACATGTCTGCATTGATTTTTTTTTTTTTTTAGTGTTGATTGACTCAGATCTGCATTCATGCCTCATGCTGGCCACAGAACCTTGAGAGTCTTCATTGCCGCCCATCAAATTGGGCTCATTCAGCTTTGTATGATTATTATGGCGCAAACACAGTGTTGCCCAAGGTGCCCATGTAAATTAACAACTATGTCTGGCTTGTATCATCATCAAGGAGCTTGCACAGAATATAAAAAGTATACCACTGCTTGTCAGACACTGCGCCAACAACTTGAACATGGAGCTATGGATGCCACCACCATGGTCAAAAGGCCAAGGACTTCGTACTATCCACAAGGACAACAATGCAAGCAAGAAGCCATGTAATTTCCAGTGACTGGTCCCATCAGAGGTGATGTCATGGCCTTCCCTCAGACTGGGCCATCTCAGGCTCCAAGTCATTGTCTATCACCAACCCCTCAGAGTCCACCCTTACCTCCACATCTGAGTCCACCTGCCAGTGGTCACAATGTCATAGCTTTCCCTCAGACAGAGCCACTGCCAAGTCATCCTCCATCACCAATGCCTCTGAACCCACCCTTACCTCCCTATCCACCTAGATCTGCTTTGCCACTTCCAGCTTCATCCCAGTCAGGATGTCCACAGTGTATCTGCTGCTTGCCTGCATGATATCAGGACATCTATCCTGAACCACCCCACCCTGCTGCTTCATCGTCTTCACCTACTGCTTCTATGTCAATCCCTTCAGAGGCTGCTGTCGTCCAGCGCGTGACCCTTGTCATACGGAACCGATTTCAGACAGCCCCAAACACTTTTGGTCTCTGGAAGGAATACTTATATCAGCTGTCCTATGACCCTGACACCTTCATATCGCCTGAAGACCTGCATTGCCCTCACACCTCCACTATTGTCCATCATGAGGAAGGGACAGAGAAGGAGACAGAGGAGGTGTCAGTGTATAGCAACAGAATCTCCAAACTTCTGATGAACTGGCAAAACTCTTTCAGTAACCAAAAGTCGAACCAGGAAACCACTTGCCTTGTATGCAGTGTCCTTTTACACCTCCAATTTCAGCTTGCTGACTTAGTGAATTTTGATGCCTCAAAAGAAAACTGAAAGGCTGACGCAGCTGAGGAGAAGGCATCATTCCTACAGACATTCTGTTGTGCCTTGGTTGACATTGATGTCCCTTCTGGTAGCATACATGAGGCCTCTCGGATGTTTTCAATTTCTGGGCTTCACTATTGTCACATCACAACTCTTATAAAGGAAGCATTTGAAAGCCCGATCTCAAAGAACTTCCATCTCTCACCATTCAAGCTATTTCGAAAGCTTCCCGACAGTGAAGACAGTGATTGTGTCTATACCAAGATTTACAACTCAGATGTGCTTTTGGATGAGCATAACAAGGTCCAACGCTTCCCCACTGGCGACCCAACATGCAAACACAAGAAGGTTGTTGCGGCACTCATGTTCTGGTTGGACACTACCCATCTTGCAACCTTTGGTACAGCAAAAATGTGGCCTATTTATCTTCTCTTTGGTAATCTCTCCAAGTATATCCAGTGCCAGCCAAATTCAGGTGCAATGAAGCATTTGGCATACATACCCTTGCTACCCAACTCGTTCCAAGACAAGCTCAAGTCATTCCATCATAAATGGGACACTCAAAAAAAGAATATTCTGACTCATTGTCAACAGGAACTCATGCACACGGTATGGAAGTTCATCCTTGATGAGGACTTTCTCTATGCATACACCTATGGGATAGTTGTGCAATCCCTGGATGGGATTGAGCGATGGGTATATCCACACATTCTGACCTATTTAGCTGATTACCCAGAGAAGTACATATTTATTTTACTTCTATTCCCCTTTGTATTGTCGCTCACTGTCCCTTTCAGGGTATTACTCGCTACTATTTGCGATAAGGGCCTATGTCCCTGTCTGTGTTGTCTGATACCCAAACTGAAGATGGATCGTGTGGGCCATCTTGCCAATGCAAAGATCCGGAATGACCAAGCACACAAATACCTGGACATCAAGGAATCAGTCAAAAATGCTCAGAAGGCTATCTATAAACAGGGGGCTCCTATCAGTGGAGTCTATGTTTAGTGGTTATTGAAGCCTACTTTGACTGTTCTGATGCTGGTAAGTTTAGAGTTCTTTTCATATCATTCCAAGTGTTGTCACTGACATGTTCCTTGGTGCAACTTAGAATGCATTTATAGAGAAACTCGGTGACAATTTTGATCTTTCACAAATGCTTGTTGTCAACTTCATGCATGAGGTCGAGCTTGGTATATGGAAGGCACTTCTCGCATTCTAAGCGCAATGCCATCTGGAGGAGGATTGGTAGGAGAACTGGATAAAAGGTATGATTACAGCATGATGTGTAGTGTTATGATGGGACTCAGTCATCGTAGGTTTCGAGCCATGCCCCCCTTCAGCTGGACCATATGCAGATTCACTAACAATGTATCTGATATGAAAAACCTTGCAGTGTAAGATTATGAGGACATTTTGCAGGTGAGGTTACTTCCTACCCACTGGTATTTTACTCAATAAACTCACTGCTGCAGCCTTTCTCCATCTCAACCCTGCAATGCCATCTTGCTATCTTGCCCCCTCTCATCCCGGTCTTTGTTGCTGCCATGGCCCCATCACTTCCCTGCATCACTGTCTCTCCTATTGCAGCCATGCCCCATCTCTACCCTGTGTCGCTGTCTTGCCCATCCTGACACTGTGCCGCACCATCTCTGCCCTCTACCGTTGGGTCAGTGTGCCATCCCAGCATTTGAAGGTCTTCTTGATAGCATGAATAACAAACGCCTCCACAAACTCTTATATCAGACTGCGGAATGGCATGGTCTTGCCAAACTTAGAATGCACACCCAGGCGACACTGGACCATCTGGAATCACTTACAAATGAATATGGTCACCTCATGAGGGGTTTCTGCAATCTTACATGTTCTCAGTTTGAAACCAAGAAACATCAATGGGAGTTTGATGCACAAAAGCGGGCACAGCAGCATGCACAGGCAAAGGGATCATCCACAGGATCACAATCGATATCTGAGTCCTGACAGACGAAGTCTTTCAACTTATTCACACCAAAATTTCATGCATTGGGAGATTATGTATGTACTATATAGATGTTCAGAACCACAGACTTGTTTTCAACTCAAGTGGTACGAAATTCATGTCATGTCATCAATGTACAAATATATGTGTATGCTTACAAATGTATAGGGTGAACTAGCACACCATACAGTAAAACAGCTGTATGGGAGAACAAACAAACGCAATGCAACAACACAAATTGGACAGCATGTACAATGACTTGAGCATGCTCAACTTGCTGCAGAACACGAGACAATGAACAAGCGGTCTAAAACACAGACTGCAAGGGTTGATGATGATATAGACCAGGACCTGGACAAGCACCATCAGATCTCCAAATCCTGAAAAGACGCTGTAGATATATATTCTTACATTTATGCAAATTGTGGTGATCCTGCCTTTGATATACGTCTTTGTGTTCCCTGTACATATTCTGGAGTGAGAGTCTGAGTAAATCATCAACAGGATTTTATCCTGAAACTTAAAGATCACTTACTTGGACAGCTTCTTAATTGGGACTATGAGGGTGATACCTATGGCAACTTTACTGAGGATGAGAGGAACACCATATGCATATCAGGAAACCAGGTCTATCGTTGCAGAACAATGCAGATCAACTATACAACATATGATGTCAGGCGTGATGGGGACGTCATCAATCCACAGGTGTCCCCTGACATCATGGTCAACTCTCCAGAGATAGGACTGGAAGCGCAGCCATACTGGTATGCACGCATAATTGGGATTTTCCATGCTTATATCTTGACGACCCATCTGGATGTGCCAGTAGGGGGGAGAATACTGCGCTTGATGGATTTCTTATGGGTATGTTGGTTTGGAATGGAGCCTAGCCCATATCGCCACAGATTCTACCATGCATGCCTGCCGAAGATTGGCTTTGTAGAGTTATCAGATAACTATACATTCACATTTCTTGACCCTGCACAGGTCATCAGAGGGGCCCATATCATTCCCGCCTTCTCCAACAAGTGTATATCAGCTTTGTTGCCTGTAACAAGGTCTGTAGCATGTGTTCTGAACCCTGATGAAGAAGATGACTGGGTGAATTTCTATGTGAATATGTAAGTGTTTTTTGTTTATCACTTGTCTTGGTATGTACTGATGGTCCTCTCTGCAGCTTTGTGGACCGTGATATGCTTGTGAGGCATTTTGGCCACAGCATTGGACACTTGAAGTACAAAAGGCAGAAAGACCCTGAGATTGTCCCAATGAGTGACCCAATGTGTGATGATGGTCAAGACAACGGTGGTACCAGCAAGACCAAAGAAAGTGTGGAACAAGATGACGCTGAAGAGCCCAGGTCTGAGGGCGATCCTGTGGTTGACAGAGATGGCACCAGTGATGGTGAAAGTGAGGATATTAAAGACGGTGATAATGACAGCAATTGTAACAGTGAAGACTTGGACAATGATGGCGGTTATGCTAGTCTTTAGATAGTCACCATAAAGTGCATGCTGACATCGATCGGAAAGTAGACTGGGCCTTACTATTTCCTAAACAGTATGCATACATTTGTAAATATAAAGGAGGTGTCTGAAGGGTATATAATTATCGTCTGAAGAGTGTGTGTATCTCAGAAGATACGAGAAACATAGGGCATTGCACTTTGAATGTGTCTCCCAGTTGTGTCCTGTTCAATTACTATCGTTATCTATCGCATTCATTATTCCATATATAGTAATCCAAGGCATGTCTCTTCTCTAGTCTGTGTGCACCCAGTCAGTCCAGGTTCTTTCCAGTACTAGTGGTATAACTCAAAGACTTCTGGGCCATGGTGCTGTCCCAATGCTACCAACTCTCTCCCTAACAACCAACAACGATGACCGCCATCACTGACAACGACGACCAATGACCCCACTAATGACCATGACGGCAACACACGACGATAACCCACCCTGTCTCCGACAATGCAGCAACCTGACGATGACTCGACAACAACAACCAGTTGACAACTCAGACTGTTAAGGTCCAAGGGCCTTAAAGGTGCGATGTGCACAGGTTTGTTGGTTTGGTGGATGTCGGTTGCCGACTGGAAGTTGTCGGTCTTATCAGTGCACAAGGGACTAACACCCTTAGCGCCTGGAATGTGTGATAGGTAGTGTGGCGCAAGGCCAAGGCTGGTTTATAGAGCAAGAGGGGAAGGGAGAGCTTCAAAGGGGGCTTTGAAGCGACTCAAGGGTAAGGGAAACTCTTCTCAAGAGCGCTGTGGAAGCTACAAGTCTTGGATTGAAAACCAAGTCAGGCTTAAGGCCCAACTCTAAGGAATACAGAGGGTTTATATACAAATGAGTCCCTATGCTAAAGATAGATCCTAGGATATGAGCTACTAGGAAATGTGGGTCAGTGATGTCATGGCTAGACCTATGATGTCATGGCTAATAGGAAATGTGGGTCAATGACATAGAACAATAGGTAGGAGAACAATAGGAAGGGAGAACAATAAGGTGTCCTAATTAGGCGGACAATAGGAACCGGTATTCTGGTGTGGGTCATGTAATGCTGCTGACATAAGGTCAGGTGACTGGTCAGGTGATTGGTCATGTGATCGGTTAGGTAATAAGGGAGGGGGAGGTCATGTGATCTGAAAAAGAGAAAGGTGGGCAGAAAAGAAAAATGTACCCTGGAACATAACACAGATGGCTGACATTGATGGCCAATGACCCCATCCACTGAGCCTGACAATGATGACCAACGCCGACAACCCATTCTGTCCCAGACCATGACCACAACCACCAATGACAGTCTCCACGGTTGCCATAGTCACAGTAGTAGGACCATGTCAATGGCAGACTCAGTGTTGCGGCCTTACTGGCAATGACAATGGCAGATAACAAGACCAACAATGACCGCGACTTGCAGGACCATGGTGACAAGATGGGGCAAGATGATGAGGCAAGGGTGATCAACAGCAGGTCACCCAGTCAGATGGTGGGGTTGCTGTAAACGATGGGCAGAACGGTCAGGCATAAGGAGACGGATCCGACTTGCAGTCACATGAAACGTGGACTTGGACTAGGAGCCAGGAAGGATCACAGTGACACTATATTTTAGTTGTACTATGTAATGCTGGGTAAATACATGGCAAGTATCTGTATCTACATAGTAACATAGAGGTCGGCCAGGAAGAACAGGAAACTGTGACATGAAGTTAAGGTGCAGCTGCGTGGAGAACTTTGAAAGTCCCTCCAAGTCAGGAGATGAACACAATGCGAAATAAACACACAATTATTGCATGACCCAGGACATGACACACATCTCAGAATGGGTGGGGAACCATCTTGCAATGATCTGACAGGTGTAGTGTGAGCTCAATGGTACCTTGGAAGGCAAATATGATCAGGCATAGTACTCATGATGAGGCATGATTCTTGAGTGACCTGAGATATATATTACAATTCAGTATGAGTTATGAAATGAGCCCGCATTTGAGTGGCAAGTACAATGTAAGTGTGTAATCAAATTATAATGACATGCAAGTCACCAAATGAGCCCACATTTGAGTGGCAAGTATAATGTAATTTCATAATCAAATTATGATGATGTGCAAGGCTCATATGGGGCCACTGTATCAATGCGCAATACTTGTATGGGGGCACAATCTCACACCAGCCCAGATCTCAGTCACAAGTGCCATACTGTGTTGCAAGATTTTTCCCCAATTCCTGATGGGCGATGCTGGGTATGCATTCAAAGGGACATACCAACATCTCCCACTGATAGCTGCTGTCACTCAGATGATGACGATGTTGCCATCGGGAGCATCTCCATGTCTTTTCCCAATAACTCCCTCCAAGACCAAGTGTTGAGGACGGAGTCCGCGACATCACGCATTCAAAGAATCCCAAGCCCAAGTCCTCCCAAAGCCGCCCCTAAGCTAAAGTATAGTCACATGGTAAAATCTACTCTTCGACCACGTGACCCTGGGAAACTATCACCTGACCTGTCACGTGTTCAATCACATGACATCTCGACAACTTTGGGATCACGTGATATACAAGCACGTGACCCTGAGAAAGTATCACATGACCTACCAAGGGATTGGTCATCAACACCCTCACAAGTCACTACACGATCACCTGATTGTACGCGCTTCAGACGCGCGCCTAGTCCGTTGATCGGCACGTGGAAGACCGTGGGAATGATCAACGAATCAACAAACCAACGAACAAGTCACAAGACCTTGGAGCGCAGTAAAGGTGCTCACCCGTTACCTGTATTTGTACCTGCCCTAAAGTATGGGCCGCCCGTT
>Ga0307512_10005391_pt1 | contig 13379 bp, 14 predicted proteins | sample 14_EM_MG_FD_200267 | JGI IMG/M metagenome (GOLD analysis project Ga0307512, IMG submission 200267) | Populus trichocarpa ectomycorrhiza microbial communities from riparian zone in the Pacific Northwest, United States - 14_EM | ecosystem: Host-associated > Plants > Roots > Unclassified | place... | reverse complement strand
TATGAATTATGTGCAGCGGCCCTCGTCGGGGCCTCCAACCCAGCTACCGCTGGACTTCAGCGTCAGGACAACCGAAGGCACCGTTGTACCCCAAAGGCGATGGACCCCAGTCGATGAAGTCGACATTCGTCGCCACGTCCAAGAAGCCGCACTTCAGCTTCCAGTTTTCTTCGTCAATCAAAACGGTGGCGTTGGCTTTTGGCTCCCAGACATCCTTGAAGGCCGTGATCGCGATCTCTACAACCGAGATCGTCAGGCACCACTGGGGGGGAGAACAACGACCCGTATTCGCATCAACGTGAGCTCGCTCTCTTATCTAGCTACAAAAAAAATGTCATCCATGTTCGTTGACTCCCTTCACAGTGGCCCGGATATGCCTATTAGCGGCGCCAGATACCAATACGAGACGAGATGTTTATGCGGAACCCGATCACGGTTGGTCGTTTCATGAAGCATGTTGGCACTTCGGTTAACCAATTCATCAATGTGAGCTTCTTGCTTCTTCCGTTATCATCCGTCATTGATCGAGCTCCTCCACATTTAGCATTGTTTGGCGAATGACCCTGGAGCCGATCCTCGCTGGCGCATCGCACCACAAGGCATCACGCAGCGCCACGTCAAGGTCATTGGCGCTGTTCACGTCTCCGCCGGCAGCTGGCAGCCCATTATACAGCTCACTAGGTATGTGCTGTAGGGCCACACCAATTTGTACACTCTTTCTACGCATCCTGCGTTCACGGTTAGTAGTTCACCTCGATAGACATCCTCAATGAGGCCATGCTCTTTTGATTCACAGTGCATTAGTCATTCTAGTAGCATTCCGAATACTGTAGCACTATGTCCTTGTGGATTCCTAGGGAGCATGGGAAAGTTCAATTATTGATACATGGACGTCTTCTAGGCTGGGATGGTTTCATCCCTGCAGACACTGTGACTGGTGCATGGCAGCGCCTTCCGAACGGATCCGAAACGACACAAGCATAGTTCTTCTATATGATGTGCCAGAGAATCGTTGACATCACTGCTCTGTGACCTCCGTACATGTGTTAATCCGGACCAAACTCATGTATGGATTAGTAGCAACGACGACGCATGCCAAGGACTCTCAGGTTGGGTGTCCGAAGTGTCTGTGTCCAGATGGAAGTACAAATACCTCTCGCGCCAGGACCAGTTCGTGGTTTTCATGTCATTATCATTGTATCGCAGATGTAGAGTACGCGCGACAGTTTGAAAGAGAAGGAAAATAAGATGCCGGTGAATACGGGGGGCGGGGCGGATTGGCAGTTGTTGATCGCGCGACCGCCGGCGGGGGAAGGAGGGAGTGTGTGTGTGTGTGATGCGAGAGGGCTCCGCGAGAGCCGCTTGAACGATGTTGGGACGAGACGTGACGACGCAGACTGTGATGGGCTCTCGTGGCCCCAACAGCACGGCACGGCTGGGGGATTCGTAGCGCGCGTAACGAGTGACTTGAGGCCAGCACGCGAGCGGAAAGAAAGGGAATGTGTGGCTCTATTCTTCGATGCTTCGCCGGGGCCAGGCGAGGAGGGTTATGTACATGAACGCCACGCACAAGGCGGTGCTCTAGGATAAAAGGAGAATAAACGAACGTACGAAGGGAGTCCTCAATGACTCTATGCATGGTATAATGCGTCTCCGGTGGGAGTATGATTCCGAACTGGGATCCGACTTGCGAGCTGTCGTGCATGTCGCGCGTGACGTCGGAATGACAGCTGTCAGAGTGGTGTGCACCGGTGGCGTCAGCCGGCAAAGGTCGGCATTTTGTGTAGCGTTTGAGGTGCGACGAGAAGTGACTTGGCGGGGACGATGGCCTGAAGGCGAGGCGAGGAGAGGAGAGGAGAGGAGAGAGAAGGCGAGAGGGGTGAAGCGGCGTCCCCGGATCACGTCAGTGGCACAGAGGCGTCACGTGGTCGCGACTGGCGATTCCGAGGCGCAGACTGGCCGTAGCACGTCCAGGCGTTACATCAGCGTTCTATTTTTCATAGGACGGTGCATATACCAGAGATGTCAGCGAGTGTAGCTGCCAACTGGGTTCTACGAGAGCTGCGTTGACGCACTGACGTACGGACGCTGACGTCATTGGCACGTTCCCTTCCCGGCGCCTGCCGCTGTCGTATAGTAGTAGGGCTGTCGGCCTGGTAAGCCAAAATACTACCAAAATGCATGCGATAACAAAGTTTAGAATGAAGTTTTCTGTTCTGCGTCATGTTCCGCACTGCAAGTTAGCTTTATGCCATTCCACATCCAAGTAGCGGAGCTCCCTGCTCCCCAACATCCTCCAGTGACACAGCGTCAGTCGGAAGACCCTTAACACGGTATCCACGCGACACAATACATTTACCCCTGCCTCCGGTCAGGGTTTTTCAGCAGCTTTGCAATATTGAAGGCCTTTTCCCGGGAGCTGGAAACCTCTTGTTAGGATGCGGAAAGACAGACGGGTCCTTAATCCTTGCGTGCACAAAAAAAGTGGCGCAGGTCCCGGGTTAGTGGTTACGCGCGCCTAACAGTCAAAATCGTTTTATCACACGAAACTCACCTCGACTCCCTATTTAAACAAAAATATTCGTTAGAAGCGGGTGTCAATAACAAGACTTACCTATACCCTATGCCGAAAGGTGGACCCATCTACCGTACCAGTACAAACATATATAGTACCAATCCTTGTCACGTGACGGTTCAAATACTGTCTTCGCCTGAATCCCCAACTGGGGTTTTAAGAAAAAGAGATGTGGTTATGCATGCGGAAGTGTGGGGGCACACAGAAGATGGAGTGGGGATGCCCACTTGTACAGTTTCTCTCTCATTCATGGCAGGTCCTACTGTATAAGTAGAGTACTGGAGTAATCATAATCTGAGGGTGTCACAGTCAGGTCACCATGTCTTTCAGTCGTTCAAGTTCTGGAGTTTCTGACAGGGGTATTTCCCAAATAGGAAAGTGAGCAGGCAATCCAATTAGGAAGTCAACCTAATCTAGTAAGCATGTCAGCAAACCAAAGAGGAAAGGCAGACATCAGGAGTCAGGTGTCGGGATTAATCATGTGAGACATCACATGATATAATGGAGGGTCAAGAGAGATCACGTGATACATCATGTGACTTGTCAGGGAGCAAGTGAAGATTACACAAGTCAAGACATGACTTGGAATCAAGCAAGGTACAACACATGACCTCAAAGACATATAGAGAGGAAGAGGCGAATAGCGACCAAGTCGACTATCGCAGAGAGGATCTTTCAGAGAGAAGCTACATGCGTTTGATAGAGAAGCAATAGCCTGTATTGCATGAATAGAACGAGCTTAGAGAACTTGTTCTATGCTAACTAGAGACAGTATATATACATGCAGTCATGGAAGCTACTGGAACATTGTGGAAGGTGATAGAAGGTTGTAGAAAGGGATAGAAGGCTATGGAATTGTATGGAAGTCTCTAGAAAACGCAAGAACAATCCATAGGTAACTTATATAAGCAATGGAGAAAGCGGTCCAGAGTTGGTACGAAAGTGGTAGGAAAAGATTAGGTAAGAGGGAGGCAGTCCGTGACATTACCCCCTTGTTAATGTCCTTCAGATGTCAATGTCATTGTCAATGGCAGCGCAGTGGCTGCACTCAAAGTTGGGGTGAGAAGGATAGACTTTGCAGTCTTTGAACTTATTGCAGAGGTCATGGGGGCAGAGACAGTCTGTTCTATCATGGCCATGTCATAAGCAGTGTTGGCAATAGCCAAGTGAGTAGCACTCTTTGATGTTGTGGCCTGTCTTACCATACCAGTCGCACATTTTGCCATTGTCTTTGCCCCAGGCATGCATGGCATGATCACGAATGGTGACTTGAGCCTTGCATCCTCTTTTCCCTTTGAAGTAAGGGGCCTTGTGCATGTCGCAGTCAATGTGGTGACAGACGCAGGCAATGGTGTTGGCAGCAGCCAGGCATTCAGAACTTCAGTACATAGTGAGTCATTCCGTTTGAAGGGACTCTTTGAGGACTCCAATGCATTGCATGATTTGAACAGCCTTCAAGTGGTGGGCATGAAAGTACTGGACTTTGCCCTGTAGGGTTATGTTGTCCTCTTCTCTCAAGGCCCAATCTACAAGATCCGTAAACTGCATGCCTTCGGTCAGTAGAAGTTCATCTTTGGGGGAGATAGCGGTGTGGTGTTGCCCAACTGGGCAAGCATGGAGTGGGCATGAATGGACTGTGCAGCTGCGACCGTTTGTGGCAAGGAGCTTGGGGAAAGTGGCATGGAGATCATAAGAAATAAAGGGGGCAATGACGTCCTCCTTGCCATTGGGAATGACAAAGAAGTGGCAGGTGCCTGTGGCTGTGAAGTTATCCTTCCAGCTGGGGCTGGGGAGAACACCAGGTTGGGGACCATTGGGACTAGGAGTTTGTCCCTCTGCGTCAGCATCTGTGGCTTTGGCTTCTAGTGTGTTAGTCTTGGCCTGTTGGTACAAAATCATGGCCATGGGGGAGATAGGGGAAGGGGAATGAGATGGGACATCTTTGATGAATGCAGGTACAATAGGCAAGGTGTAGGTAGAGTTGGTTGCGGAGTTGGCTGGAGGTGTGATCGACACGCTGTCATGGAAATGAGGGGGAGGAACAGGAAGTGGCTGGGGACTGGGAATAGGAGGACTGTTGGGGAAGTTGGGCTTGTTGTATTGCTCAAATTCTGTACCGGGGTAGGAGAGTGTGGCAGGAAGGGAAGTACCTTCATAGTCGTTGACATTGATGAGTTGGGTGGTCAACATGAGCATGTCAGGGGTGAGTATAGAAGTGGGAATAGGAGGAGACCTGTCAATAGGGAGGAGGGAGCGAATGGTAGGAAATTGGCAGTGGACTTCTTCTTCCTTGACATTGAGAAGGTGAGCGATATGTTCAATCATTTGCTTGTGGGGGAGAGTCATCTTGTCGCTAGTAGGACTATCCAGAGGGGGAGAGGTGACAATATAGGGGGTGTTGCCAGCGCTGTCAATGGGAGAGGACAAGCAGGAAGGAATGAAGATGGGGGAGGACAAGTGGGACATTGTTGGGATGGTTGGACAATCGTGTGGTGTATAGAAAGCAAAAAGCAAGTTTGTATGGTCGACGCAAAGGGGGCAGTAGATCAGCGGAGTTGTTGTGAAGTATTGAAGAGCCAGGATGAAGTGGGGATGAGAATTGTTTGAGGGATTTCTGTGGTCTCTTTATACTGTAGGTTGTCCAGCCATAGTGGAGTTTGTGAGATAGAAGTCTGCCAATGCATCTGGGGCATGTAAGTCCTTGTGATCAATCCAGAAGTCATCAGAGTGTGGATAACCCTTCCAATGCACAAGGTACTGAAGTTTTTGTCTTCTGCCATGTCGCTGTGCATCTAGAATGTTCTCAATTTTGTACTCTTCTTCACTATTGATGATTGGAGGTGGTCATGTAAAAGGCATGCCATATTGCTCTGTCTCCTTATATGTTATAAACAGTGACGCTTAAAGGTGTGACTTGCACGAAATAGCAATGGCAGGATGAATTGCTATGAGGGACTTCCTCAATAGAAGTGGACATGTGATAAAACGAAGTGGCACTTAAGCCAGGGTCTGGGAGATGAGCAAGAGGATAAGGGAAAATGCTTCAAAGAGAGTTTGAAGCATTTTAAGAATAATGAAAAGGAGGGCAAGAAGGAGAAGGGAAGTCTTAAGTTGCTCAAACTCAATCGTGGTGGAAGCGACAAGACGATGGGATTAAACCAAGTCAGGCTTAAGGCCCAACTCTAGATATAAGCCAGCTTATATACATTGGGGGCAGCTACCATGACTAAGTGGTTTAATAGAGAGAACAATAGAGCGTAGGAGTCAAAGGGAGTCAGAACGAGTCAGGTAAGAGGCAGGAGTCAATAAGAGTCAGAACGAGTCAAATAGGAGTCATACAAGAAAGGGAGACAATGGGATGCCGGCACATTGGTGCCCAAGATAGGAGTCAGGTGATATGGTAGTCCGATGATCGTGGGATAATCGGGTCAGGTGATCGTAAGATAGGAAAAAGGGGAAGGAAAAGGAAGAAAAAGATAATTGTACAAAACCAAGAACGTAACATTATAAGGAAGGAGGAGGTCCATGTGAAACACATTGTGAATCTTCATCGATTGGGGAAGAGCAAGTCACATGGCTACAGGACTGATTTTTTGTGAAACTTTGAAGGGTCCATATCGCTTTGGGGAAAGTTTGCGATTGCTGGCGATAGTGAGGTTGCGACCTTCGAGCCAAACTTGGTCACCTTCTTTAATCTCCGTTAGTTTCTTGTTGTCCTTGCGATTTTGTACATGTTGTAGAAGTTTTTGGGCTGATTGCCTTGCTTCATCCAGGAGGCATAGGCATGTTTCCACAGCAGGGGTAGGAGATTCTAGATGTTTCAGAATCACCTGTGGTTTGATTCCAATCAGAAGTTCGTGGGGTGATTGACAAGCAACATCGTGTTTCCAAGAATTGTGAGCAAATTTGGTGATAGGTAGTAATTGACTCCAGGTGGAAGGTTTTCCAGAAGTCCAAGGTTGCAAGTATTGTTCAATCCAAGCATTCATATGTTCCATCTGTCCATCAGTGCAAGGGTGAAAGGCTGTAGAAAGATTTTGTTGAATTCCAAGTGCCTTGCACATTTCTTTCGCAAATGCAGAGGTGAACCAGGGGTCACGGTCCAAGATAATCCTTTTGGGAAGTCTGAACCAAGGTACAAGGTGTTTCAGATATTCAAGTGCTACACCTGTTCCATTGATCGTTTTAGTGCATGGAATGAATTTAGCTGCTTTGGAGCATCCTTGATTGACGATAGTGAGGATTGAATCGAAGCCTTGTGATTTGGGAAGGTCTGTACTCAGGTCCATTGATATGTATTGGAAGGGGCCTTCTTCAACAGATGTATCAAAACGTTGTAGGGGTGCTTTTGATCAATGTACATTAGTCTTGGATTCTTGGCAGCAAGCACATCCTTTGACATATTGTTCCATGAATTCTCTGAGTCTGGGACCTTCGTATTGTTCGCATACTAGTTCCCAAGTGTTCGAAATGCCCAGATGTCTGGCTGTAGAAGAGTCATGAAGGGTTTGAAGGATGTCTCATCTTAGATCTAGGTTGTCTTCAAGGAAAATTTTGTTGGCATGTGTAGTTTTTGTTGGCATGAAGAGGTGATTGGGGAGTAGAACATGTGGTTCAGTAGTATCCACCCCCTTGTTAAGGTCTTTTCTTCATGACAACAAATCAGCCATGGTGTTTGTTGATCCAGGAATGTGTTCTAGAGTGTAGTTGAAGTCTTGTAAGAATTCTATCTATCTGGCTTGTTGTCCAGTGATTTTGCATGGATCGTGGAAATACTGTAAGTTTTTATGATCAGTACAAACACAAATTGCATGTGTGGCCCCAAGAAACAGTAGTTGGCCACATTTGAATCCAAAAATCACACCCACAAGTTCTTTGTCATGTGCGTCATAATTCTTTTCCGTGGGGAGAAGGCTTCTAGAATGGAACACAATGGGGTGAACACCATCTTCAAATTCTTGGGCAATAACTACTCCAAGGGCGTAGCCGGATGCGTCAGTTTCTATAACAAATCGTTTAGTCCAGTCTGGGGTACAAAGTACTGGGTAATTGCTGCACATGCATTTGAGTTCCAGGAAGGCATTATTGCATTCATCTGTCCAGATGAATTGTTCATTTTTGCATGTAAGATCATTCAATGGATGGGCAATGTCAGAGAAGTTCTTGATAAATGCTCTGTAGAAATTACAAAATCCTAGGAAACTTCGCACATCTTTGACAGTTTGAGGTGTTGGCCAGTCAGCGATTCCTTGAACTTTCACGGGGTCCATCTTGACAGTTCCATTGCCAATGAGTACTCCAAGATATTCGACTTCTTGTTGGTAGAATTTACATTTTTCTGGTTTGAGGAATAGGTCAAATTTCTCAAGTTTGTCCAGAATGTGATTAACACAAAGTTCATGGAGTACCTCATTGTCTTCTGTGGCAATAATCATGTCATCCATGTAGATGTGGAGCCATCCTTGAGTGACTTCGTCTTGGAAAATATCATCCATCATTGTTTGAAAGGTGGCAGGGGAATTGGTTAGTCCAAAGAACATGACTGTTGGTTCAAAGAGTCCTTCACTAGTTTTGAAGGCAGCTTTGTATTCATCACCTTCTTTAATGCAAATATTGTTGTAACCCCGTCAAATGTCAAATTTCGAAAAGAGGTGTTTTTCTGCAAGGTTGTAGATGAGTTCTGAGATTAATGGCAAGGGGTATTTGTTGGGGATTGTCCATTTGTTCAAATTTTGGTAGTCTTGAACTGGACAAAACTTGCCATCTTTCTTTTGAATAAGGAAGAATCCACTGGCATAGGGGGATTTAGAACGACGAATTCTTTGTAAGCGTAGATTTTGAGATAGGAATTCGCATTGTTCTTCCTTTTCCTTGGGAGATAGGGGGTAGACTCTACAGTTGATTGACGTAGGAGCATCTTCTTTCAATTCAATTGCATAGTCCCAAGGTTGACAGGCAGGGAATTGTTCTGATGCTTCTTCAGAGAAGACTTTCCCATGACAGTGGTACCGTTCAGGAATAATTTCTTGCCAGGTGTGTTTCTTTTTATCAGCAGCATCTTGTGCTAATTGTGAGGCAACTGTTGTTTTGGCGATTTTCGTCTGGAGCCAAACTTCATCGCCTTCTTCCCATCCAGGAATAGATCGTACCCAGACAGGTGTAGTTTCTACTTGTCTTGTGCCTTTAAGAATTGGTTGCCAGCTGTTAGCTTTAGCTGTAGAAATAGTAGTAAAGCCATCTATGCGACCGTTGCACCAGTCTACATCTGGATTTGAAGCTTCAAGAAAAGGGTAGCCAAGAATGAAATCATCTTGTCCAATATCTGCAACATAGAAGGTGTGAAGGGCTTGTTCTCCATTATTGTTGACCATTAGGTCTACTGCTTCCAGGATTTGTCCAGCTTTGTTGGAGGTTCCATCTACATTTTGAACCTTTCTTGCTTTTGCTAACGTTCATGTAGTTAGTTTAAGTTGTTTGACGGCATGAGGGTGAATGAAGCATTCAGTTGCGCCACTGTCCAAGAGTGCTTTTCGATCGACTTGTTTGCTTCTGGTTCATAGCTGAAAGGGAACTTGTATTGCATGTTTTCAAGCTATGTACATAGAACCAGAATTATTGAGAACTGCCCAAGCAAGAGCCGTAATACTCAGGTGGCCTGAAAATCCATATCTTCTCCAAGGGAGCGCATTTTGTCCATAAAGGCGCTTCGATCTTCCTTGGATAAGCGTGCTACTTGCGCAGCAAGAGACGTAGTTGCAGGTGGGGAGTCAGAGATGACCGATTTGTCATCATCTTCGATTTGTACAGTGCAAGTTGTACAAGCACATATTTTCTTGTTGGGACAATTGCAGACGAGGTGGCCTTGCTTCCTGCATTTGAAGCATCAGCCAGTCTTTTGGTACTCCTTGCGTTCTTTATCATTCGTGGCTTTGCAAATAATGGCGGACGTATCCATAGCATTATCATCTCAAGGAGGAAGATATGGTCGAGGAGGTGCATGATTTCCTGGTCTGCACCAGTTCTGGTTGTTGGATCCAGGGTTATTGCCTCCAGGGCGACGCCAAACCCATCCAGAGTTTTGCCTTTGTCCTTGTCCTTGAGTACAACTGGTATTGAAAGTCCCATATTCCGAATGAAGCGACTTTGTCTTCAAATAGATCTTTTGTTGACATTGGACTGTAGCCCTCCATTGTTTGTAGGTTTTGGGATTTTCCATCTTAATACATGCATTGGCAAGCGATCATGGAAGTCCAAGGGCAAAGGTTCGAAGATTTGTGTGGTCATTCATATCTATGTCAGCACGCAATGCATGGGTTTCGAAAGTGGCAAGATATTTGTCAAGGTTGTTGTTCTTCATCTTGAGTTTCTTTAGTTCATCTTGGGCCCATTCACATTCAGCATAATCAGAGAAGGCTTCTTTGAATCGCTTCTCAAGTTCCCTCCAGGCATTGGATCAGTGTGGAATCATACTTGGATCTTCTACAACATGTCGAAGCCATCAATCGGCTGCATCGACCCATCCTTTGCACTTTGGTCCTTCAAGGAGTGAGAGAAAGTAGATGCTATGCATGACTGGGTCTTTAGCAATGTCGGCTTTGTAGTTCATAAGCATGAACCGATTGAAGGCAGCTAAAAACCTAGTGGTTTGGGATTGATCTCCATTGTATTTGTCTGGGTGAATACCTTCAAGTCAGCGTGCTTTTTCTTCCTTATCATCCTGAGGAAGATTTTCAAGAGAGAAAGGATCATCTCCAGTGCCACAAGGTCGGTGAGGAGGTTTCTTGCATGCTGTCTGAGACGAATGCATTCCAAAGGATCCAAAGACATCCTTATATTTGGGTCTGTCTTCATTATCATCTTCATTGCTGGAAGGATCATCAAATGGAGTGGGAGGTCTTTCTTTTTGTTGTTTTTCAACCAGGGCTGTTGCAGCTGCTATGGCCTCTGTGAATGGTTTTTGAGTCCTTTGTTCGGATGGTCCTTCAGTGTGAGATGGTGGTCGAGAGGGTTCTCCACTCTGTTCAAGAAGGATGAAGTTAATCCCTGGAAGTGGGTGGTTTTTGAGTCCTAGTTCACTTCAAGCCAGTCAGAAGCATTCGAACTTGTTTCCTCAGACGCGTACTTCAAACCATATGCCATAGACATTGCTGACAGATACTAGTGCACTGTTGAGTCTAGCATAGTAACCTGTATAGGGTGCTCTGGTTTCTTGACTTCTGAGTAAATGTCATATATTCTTGGTAAATTCAATGGGTACACTGTCTTTTGGTTCAGGGATTGTACCGAATGGGCATTTGAGGTTACTCAATGCTTCGGGGGAGGTGTTGTCAGATTCAGGTAGGTAGCAAATATGCCAATCCTTGGATCAGCCTTTTCCTTTTACTTCTCTGGGAGTCGAAGTCATTCTGGTAGAGAGAGAAGCTTGTTCTAATGTCATGGTCAGGTCACCGTGTCTTTCAGTCATTCAAGTTCTGTAGTTTCTGACAGGGGTATTTCCCAAATAGGAAAGCAAGCAGGCAATCCAATTAGGAAGTCAACCTAATCTAGTAAGCGTGTTGGTGAACCAAAGAGGAAAGGCAGACGTTGGGAGTTGGGTGTCAGGATTAATCATGTGAGACGTCACATGATATAATGGAGGGTCAAGAGAGATCACATGATACATCACGTGACTTGTCAGGGAGCGAGTGAAGATTACACAAGTCAAGATGTGACTTGGAATCAAGCAAGGTACAACACATGACCTCAAAGACATATAGAGAGGAAGAGGCGAATAGCGACCAAGTCGACTATCACAGAGAGGATCTTTCAGAGAGAAGCTACATGTGTTTGATAGAGAAGCAATAGCCTGTATTGCATGAATAGAACAAGCTTAGAGAACTCGTTCTATGCTAACTAGAGACAGTATATATACATGCAGTCATGGAAGCTACTGGAACATTGTGGAAGGCGATGGAAGGTTGTAGAAAGGGATAGAAGGCTATGGAATTGTATGGAAGTCTCTAGAAAATGCGAGAACAATCCATAGGTAACTTATGTAAGTGATGGAGAAAGTGGTCTGGAGTTGGTACGAAAGTGATAGGGAAAGATTAGGTAAGAGGGAGGCAGTCTGTGACAGAGGGTAAAGACCCTTGTCTGAGTGTGCAGTCTGAGGGTTGTCTCACAATGTCTCCGATCACATACAATGTATCCGGCCTGTCTCATCACAGATCCCAACACTCCCCCTCAGGCTGATGCAAGTCCCATTTCAGCAATGTGGCAGGTGTGCTTCTGGCATGGCAAGGCCTTAGTAAGGATGTCGGCTGTCTGTTTGGGGTCATGACAGCTATCGATGGTGATAGTCCCCTCCTGCACAAGCTCGCAGACCCAGTGCCAGTGGATAGTGATATGTTTGGAGCATTTGTAGAATAAGGGGTTTTGCGCCATTGCCAAGGATCTGTCATTGTCTCTGTGGATCAGCGTCGGCATGTTCTCATCGAGAAGTCCGAGCTCTGTGTAGAGGTTCTGGAGCCAGCACACTTTGCGTGCAGTGTTAAGGTCCAAGGCCTTAAAGGTGCAACATGCACAAGTTGTACGAATGGGAGTAGCACGTGTACAAAGGAATAGCCCTTTGAAAGGACTTGGTAAAAGGGAGTGCTCACTTGTGATGACTAAGACTGATGAGGTAATAGAGGTAGAGTCTCTTAGTCATACTAGAGATGACTCAGAGATCGAAATAAGAGGGAGAGCACACAAGGGATGAGCTTTCAAGACATTTGGATTGGAAACCAAGTCAAGCTTAAGGCTTGACTGCAGAACTAAGGCGGGCTTATATACAGGTTTGTAGCAATCTATCCTAAAAGGTAGAACAATAGAGTGCTAGAGTCAGGACAAGTCAGAGTAAGGTAGGAGTCAAGGACAAGTCAATACAAGTCAAGTCAGGAGTCAGGAGGAGTCAGGTCAAGTATGAGTAATAACACATGTAGTACCGTATGGAATGACGTAGCGATCTAGATATAAGTGAGTCATGAATGAATGATGCTATATACGAAGTTACAAGTCAGTCCGAGCAAAACTGGAGGACGCGTAGGCATCCGACAAGTCAAGGGGATAGATATCCAATAGGGGAAGTCGAGGCAGGGTTCGGGATAGAAGCACTGATGGCAGGTTCAGGAATAGGCAAGGGCGCATCAGAGGAAGCCTTGGGAGATGCCAAGGCGCTTTCAGGAGGAGATCTGCGATGCGGCACTGCAATGGTATGCACACCGTCATACGTAGGTGAGTGCTTGTGGATCAGTCCTTCAGTGTTCCATATGCGGGCGTATTGAGGTTGCGAGACAATACTGGTTGGCGAGGCGCTGCACTTGCCTAGCGAGCTAGCTGGGGACGGAGGGTCTTCAGGGATGGTGACCTCTAATGGAGGACGATGGCTTGGTACAGCAGGGTAGGCATCATGGGATATAGGCTGGGGCTCTTGCATGTGATCGGGTTCTGGGATCGACTGCTGGCTGGGCCAGTCGATGGGGATGTCAAAGTCTAGAAGCTGGGGCACTGGCATGTGATCGGGTGCTGGGATCGACTGATAGTTGGGCCAGTCGGCAGGGGGCCAATCGGCAGGGATAGCAATGTCAGACATGGGGCTGTCCTCTTCTGGCGTGTGCTCTAGCTTCTGGTCGGCTAGGTATTCCATGGATGAGTACTGGCAAGTATGCTGGCTCCAGGGGATTGGGGGCGTAGGCAGACGTGGCTCAATGGCTGGGAATGGCAGGTGGGCTTCCTGATAAGGAAGTGGCTTTGGTGGGGACAAGTGGTACTTGGGCAGGAGGTA